>PDWJ01000640.1_pt1 | contig 56355 bp, 46 predicted proteins | sample 1430881 | NCBI WGS metagenome assembly PDWJ01 (sample SAMN01162460, study PRJNA174530) | Oral metagenome, whole genome shotgun sequencing project. | biome: Marine environment; feature: Marine mammal; material: Swab sample of the gingival sulcus; isolation source: swab sample of gingival sulcus...
GTATAATCTTCTTTGTGTATATTAACCTTATTCCTCTCTTTTATTCTTTCTGAATTAATATTTATTTTTATGCAAATATAATTATTTTGCAAAGTTAAGCGGTGTATAAGCAATAGCGGTTCAGTTGCTTAATTCAAAGTTTGTGCATTTTAACCCGCCAAACCTTATTTCTAATTTTTTCGTAAATTTGAAAAATTAAAATAAGGTTTGGCTATGGTCTGAGGTAGGCTTGAAGTTTATAGCTTTTAATTCCGCTACTGCTCATACACTGCGACCGTTAGAGGCAAATTCCCCCCCGACCCTGTCAGGGTTTGAAACCCTGACAGGGTCGGGGGGGGAAAAAACGACAAACGAAAGAAATGTCTTAAGCCAAAAGCACAACATGCTTTACAACAGTAATACAAACATAAACAAACTTGCCAAAAAGCCTTACTATGAAAAATATCAGAAAACTATTGTTTTTTTTGCTGTCGATACTTATTGCTGTTTCCGGCATAAGTCAGGAAAAACTTGGAGAATGTTACGAAATATCAAATCCGTATATCAAAAAGATTTACGCAGAAGCGCAAAATCAACTAAAGTTCGGAACAGCAGCAGCATACTCCAAAATGCTAAAAGCAGTGAAAATACAGCCTTTGTTTGCAGAAGGTTATTACCTTTTGGGAGAAATTGACTATCAAAAAGGTCGCAGCTATCGCAATTCAAATAATCCGCACTACAATCCGGAATTGTATTTCAACAATGCCGTTAAATTTTTCTCGAAAGTCATAGAACTTTGTCCAAAACTCGAAAATTACAGTGCCTATTATTATTTGGGCGAATATTATTTTGAAAAAGAAAACTATTCAAAATCAAAAGAATACCTTGATATCTTTGTGTCAAACAGCATCAGTAATTACGAGTTGTTGAAAAATGCAGAAGAATTGTTGAAAGGCATTGCGAAGTATTACGATTTATTGAACAATCCGGTTACATTTACGCCCGAAAATGTGCAGAAAATCTCAACAAGTGCAGACGAATTTTTGCCCTTACTTTCGCCCGACGAGAGCCTTTTTTTCTTTACAAGGCGCAAGATATTGAAAAAAAATAACCGAAAAACAGAAAGTCTCGAACAATTGGTCTTCAGCAAAAAGATAGAAAACGATACAGCCTTTTTATACACAGAAGGCGAACCAATGCCGTATCCGTTTAATCAAAATTTTGAACAAGGCGGCATGTCCGTAACCATCAACAACAAAGAATTATACTTAACCGTTTGCAAGCCGCAGCGCACAAAGTATTCCAGCTATAAAAATTGCGACATCTACTACACCCGAAAAAACAAAGGGAAATGGATACACTTGGAAAAACTCGGAAGAAACATCAACAATCCGCAATCTTGGGAAGCTCAACCTTCGATAACCGCCGACGGGAAAGTCTTGTTTTTTGCAAGCACGCGAAAAGGCGGATACGGCGGAGTAGATATATACAGGTCGGTAAAAGATTCGCTCGGCAACTGGGGAAAAGCCGAAAACGCACATTGACGGCAAAACACTCTATTTTTCCTCAAACGGAAGAATCGGAATGGGCGGTTTTGACATTTTTTGTTCGCAATATATCGGCGCAGGACGCTGGTCTGAACCTCAAAATATCGGCTATCCCATAAATACGAAAGACGATGAGCTGGCTTTTTCCGTAAGAGCAAATGGCGAAGATTTCTTTTTTGCTTCAAAAAAACTCGAAGGAAAAGGAGGTTGGGACATTTATACCGCAAAAATGCCCAAACAGACAAAACCGGAAAAAGTCGTTTTTCTTAAAGGCAAGCTTTACGACGAAAAAGGAAACACGCTACAAAATGCAACGGTCGAGCTGCAAAGCATCAAAACACTTCGCTTGATAAAAGGAATCATCGATCCGGAATCGGGCGATTATTCTGTTGCCTCGTCCATAATTGATAATGAAGACTTTATCATAACAGTGAAAAAACAAGGCTATTTTTTCAACTCGGAATACATCAGACCAAACAAGAAACTTCACGGAAAGCCAAACAGACTGGACTTTGAGCTGCACCCGATTGAAGTGGGAACGAAAATTCGACTAAAAAATATTTACTTTGAAACCAATTCGGCAACATTTGACGAAATAAGCATTATTAGCCTGAATAATTTTGTCGAGTTTCTTAACGTAAATCCGAATTTAAAGATCGAAATTTACGGACACACCGACGAAGTGGGAACAAACGAAAGCAATCTGGACTTGTCGAACCGAAGAGCAAAGGCTGTATTCGACTATATTGTCGAACACGGAATAAACTCCCACAGAGCTACTTATAAAGGTTTTGGAGAAACAAAGCCCATAGCATCAAACGCAACCCCAAAAGGAAGAGCACTAAACCGCCGCACGGAATTTGTTGTAATCGTAAAATAAAAAAGCCCTTCTGCGAAGAGCTCATTTCTTACTGCTATACAGTTTTATCTTTTTGAACGAATCTTTTTTCCTTGATTCTTGCTTTCTTACCGGTAAGCCCGCGCAAATAGAAAATGCGCGCACGACGTACTTTCCCTTTTTTGTTTACTTCAATTTTCTCGATAAACGGCGAAAAAACAGGAAAAATTCGCTCAACGCCAATGTTGCTCGACATTTTCCTTACCGTAAACGTTTCTCTGGCTCCGCTATTTTTACGCTGAAGCACTACTCCTCTAAATTGCTGTATCCTCTCTTTGTTACCTTCTTTGATTTTATAATGTACGGTGACAGTATCGCCACTTTTAAATTCCGGCCAGTCTTTTTTGACAGCAAACTCGTTATCAACAACTTTTATTAAATCCATTGTTCTTAATTATTAAAAAATTAGGTCGCGAAAAAATCGGCTGCAATATTACGTTTTTTTTTTGAAAAAAAGTAATTTTTTCAACACAAATTCTATTTTGTTGCTTCTATTATAAAAATTAAATACAAAGTTTATGTTTATTCAACTGATAATAAATAGATTTTGTTAAAAAATGTATGCAATAAAAAAAATATCTTTTTTAAAATTATTTTTGGTCAGAATATTGCAATGCACTAAAAGAACTCATTTATACTTTTTCTATTCCTTACAATTAAAAGGTTAAAAGAGAGTTCAAAAAAAAACAGTGCAAAATGCAAAACTTTAAATCAAATAATTACAAAAAACTAATAAATTAACATAAAAATATTGTATATTTGAACAATATTTTTTTATATAAAAAATATGCGATGCTCAATAGTTTTTTAATACTCATACATAAAACTTTTACTTTCAGGATAATTATTATTTTGCTTCTATATTCATCTGCGTCATTATTTGCTCAAGAAGAACAAGCAAACTTAACTTATCGTGAAAAAGCAGAAAAAATAAAAAGCCTTGACGGCTTTATTTATTGGGACGATGAAGCTGAAATAAGCGATACGACAAAACCATTCCTAATAAGTGTCTTAGGGGAAAATTGTTTTGGCGACACCCTTGAAAACGTTTTCAAGAATCAGACAATGTATAATAAGCCTGTCCAAATTAATTATTTAGAAAATATTAATGAAATTACAACATGTCATATATTATTTATTTCCCGCTCCATGGAAAGTCAATTAGATAATGTATTAGTTGCTTTGAACAACAAACCGATACTCACAATTGCTGATACAGTCGGATTTTCACAGAAAGGTGTACATATCAATTTTTACAAAACCGACAGTAAAATACCCTTTGAAATAAACCTAAAGGCAGTCAAAAGTGTTGGATTGGGAATAATGCATCATTTGTTAAGCGTTGTAAAAATTACAAAACAATAACAAGAATTTGAACAATGAAAATTTTCCAGAAATTATCTATAAAAAACAAAATAATAGCCATTGTTTTATCAGTAAACATAATATCACTGATTATTGGTTTTTCTATTGTTATTATTAACAATACCAATAAATTCAAATTAGATATGGCAACAAATCTTCAACTCAACGCAAAGATTGTTGGAGAAGCCTGTACCACGACCCTTGCCTTTGATGATAAGAAAGGAGCAGCAAACACGTTAAAAACACTCCAGAGCATTTCATCGATAGAAAATGCCCAATTGTTCGATGAAGACAATAAATTTTATGCCGAATACAAGCGCATAAATAAAACCTACGAAACACCCCAAGTAGCGCAAAAGGCTTCGTGTGAATTTGTCGATAATTACCTCATCGTTTTTGAACCTGTAATTTTGAATGGGAAAAAACACGGGACGCTTTACATAAAAGCCTCCACAGAAGAATTATCGAAAAAAACCACGCAGTATATTTTCACAATGCTTTCACTTTTGCTTGCTTTGTTTTCTATTTCATTCATTTTTGCCCGTAATTTTCAGAAAATTATCTCGAAACCCATACTTCATCTTGCCAATGCAAGCGGCAAAATCTCGCGCGACGGAAATTATTCCTTGCGTGTTAAAAAACAAAACGAAGACGAAATAGGGAAATTGTACGATGAGTTTAACCATATGCTCGAACAAATAGGACATCGCGACAATGCCATCAGAGAAAGCGAGGAAAAATTTAAAGCCATGAGCGAATCGGCTTTTGACGCAATTGTTTTGTTGAACGAAAAAGGACAAATTTATTTCTGGAATAAAGCCGCTGAAATCATTTTCGGATACACCGCCTCGGAAACAATCGGGAAGGCGTTTTACAAGATGCTTATTCAGGAAAACCAATTTCAAGAACTTATAGAAAACGTATTAAAACACGACGAAACCCAAGAAGGACAAGCAGGCGAATCTCTTGAATTTATTGCAAAGAAAAAAGACAACACGCCATTTCCGATTGAAATTTCAATATCTTCGATGGAAATTAACCAAGGAAGACACGTGGTAGGAATAATAAAAGACATCACCGAACGCAAACGCAACGAAGAGGATTTGCGCAAAGCAAAAGACGATGCCGAAGAAGCAGACAGGCTCAAATCGGCATTCCTTGCAAACATATCGCACGAAATACGAACTCCGATGAACTCAATTATCGGTTTTTCAGAACTGCTGATCGGAACAAAACTTCCGGAAGATAAACACAAAAAATATCTCGAAATAATCTATAATAATGGAAAAAAATTGATGAATTTGATAAATGATATCATTGATATTTCAAAAATTGAAGCCGGAAAAATTAAGATTAATAATACAGAAGCAAATATCAATGCCATTCTATCTGAATTGAATTCGCATTTTAGACAAGAATTAATACAAAAAAAATGCAATTTTGAACTGCGCCTAAACAAAGCCAATGACGATCAAAACTTTACGATAATTACAGATCCGTTCAGACTCAGGCAAATTTTCGGAAATCTGCTGAGTAATGCACTCAAATTTACAAAAAGCGGCTTTGTTGAGTTCGGATATTTCTTTAAAGACAAGAAAACCATTCAGTTTTTTGTACGAGACACAGGCATCGGTATTCCGGAAGACAGGCTTGATGTTATTTTTGAACGATTCGGACAAATAGACAACTCCTTGACACGCAATACCGGCGGAACAGGAATTGGATTGTCTATCGCAAAACGCCTGACAGAATTGCTCGGCGGAAAAATGTATGTCGAATCGAAAGTAAACGAAGGATCAACCTTTTATTTCACAATGCCTTTTATTCGTATTGAAGTGCCGGAAAAAGAATACTTGATAAATCCGGAAGATTTGAATTATCATTGGGCAGGAAAAACAATTGCCGTTGCTGAAGACGAATTGGCAAACTTCCTTTTGATTAAGGAATTGTTAGACGAAACAAAAGCAAAGATTCTTCATGCTCAAAATGGCGAAGAAATCATTGACCTTGTTTACAAACATCATGATATTGACATGATTTTAATGGATATAAACATGCCTAAACTAAACGGATATGAAGCAACGAAAAAAATAAAGGATTTTAATAATCAAATAATCATTATTGCCCAAACGGCTTTTGCAATGTCCGGAGAAAGAGAAAAAAGCCTCGAAGCCGGTTGCGATGATTATGTTGCCAAACCCATAAATGCTCCCGAACTGCTTGCAACCATGGGAAAACACATGAGGTGAAAGTTTAACTGCGCCAGATTTCTTATTGACACTTCAAATAGTGTTGTTTTTGAAGTGTAAGGGCGCAATTTTTTTTTCGCCCTTACGAAACTTCTTTCTTCAGACTTGATGCTGACCATCGACAAGTAAAAATTGCTACTTGTCAATCCTTCAACACTTTTGGTTAAAATTAAGAGTTAAGAATTTAATACAATAACAATCAGGCAGTTATAAAACAAACAAAAAAACAACAAACTGTTGAATCCTTAAAATAAAGCAAACCAAGGGCAACATGAGGCAGAAAAGATTAAACAATGGCACTTGTGTGATGAAAAACGGAACAAAAAACCTTGCCTTTTTCAAGAAAGTATTGTTCCTGTTGTTCACTTTGCTTTTTCTATGGCTTGCATCTTCGCCTAAAATTTACGCAAGAAATAATGCGACTTTCCGCGAGGAAAAAAATTCGGCATATTACCAAAGCAAAATAGATTCGATAAACAAAATATTGCATCGTCGGAAATTGGCGAAAGACGAAAAACTGAAGGCAAAATTGTATTCCGAACTGGTAAACTTACATGCCAAAACAGGAAATCTTGAAAAAGCACTTCATTTTTATAAAAAAGCACTTCTCCTATTCAAAAAACGCAAAGACAGGGCAAAACAGATTGAACTTCACCGGGCAATTGCGCTTGCGTATTTTAGCAAAGAGTATTATCATGTATCAATAGAATTTCTGAAAAAAGAGCTTGACCTTTATGAGGAACTCAATGATACGCTGAATTTTGCAGCAACGACGACAGAAATTGGAGTTCTGTACATGAAAAATGATACGTATGAAAAAGCCATAGATTTTTTTCTTCGTGCGTTTGAAATTTATAAAAGAATCAACAATCCGAAAGGACAAGCAAAGATACAGAACAATATCGGGAATATTTACAGAAAACAGGAAAAATATGACATTGCTCTGACAAATTTGCAGGAAGCCTATGAAATGCAAAAGAAAGTAGGAGACCGTTTTTTGCTTTCTTCAATACAGAAAAACGACAAAAAAGAAATTGCGGATATGCTGTGTGAATTGGGGCAAGTTTACACACATACGGCACAATGCAAAAAGGCAAAAGAGGTATTGGATAGTTCGTATTCAATTTCTGTGGAAAACAGGTTCGAGAAAATTGAGATGAAATGTTATAAGCATTATTCTCAATTGTACGAAAAACAAAATCAGGGTTTTCTTGCGGTTGATAATTTTATAAAATATACAAACCTGAAAGATACGATACACAAAAAAGAACTAAATCGTAAGGTTGAAGAATACAAAAAAATACTGGAAATTGAGGAAAAAGAAAAAGAAGTGAAAGAAAAAGAAATAGAACTTGCACAGTTGGAACTGGACAAACAAATCAACTTTAGAAATTCGTTGTTCATTCTGTCGTTTTTGTTTGCAGGCTTGCTGGTGCTTGTTTATTTTTTCCTTTTCATGAAAAAAAGAAAAAATAAATTGCTCAATGCAAAAAACATCGAGCTTGAAAACGCAAATAAAAATTTGAGGCTTGAGCTGAATGAGGCGGAAGAGGCGGACAAAACAAAAGCCTCGTTTTTGACGGAAATGTCGCACAAAATCAGAAACCCGATAAATGAAATTCTTGAGGCTTCAAATTTGTTGCTGAAACAAAAAAACGATGACAATATGCGCTCAGAGTTTGTCGATAAGATAAACAAAAACTCAAAAGATATGCAAAAAGTAATAAATACTATAATTGAGATTGCAAAAATCGAAGCCGGCAAGATTCATGTGGAAAAACAAGGGAATTATCGCGATAAAACAATATTAATCGTCGATAGTGATACAATAAATTTTTTATTCATTAAAGCATTGCTTATCGAGCATTTAGGAGCTAAAATACTCGGAGCAGACAATGGCAAACAAGCGCTTGAATTGTGTCGCCAGAATAGGGATATTGACCTGATTTTGATAGATATAGAATTGACTGTTTTAGACCGATACGAAGCAAGCAGCGAGATTCGGAAATTGAACAAGGAAATTCCGATAATTGCGCAAACGACGCAGGTGTCGGACAAGGAGAAAATACTTGATGCGGGATACAACGATTTCATAAGCAACCTCTTGTTGACGGCAATGAGATGCTGAATATAATTGTAAAATGGATTAAAAAAATGTCAAAAACGAGCAATTAAGTTGAAAAATAGCATACACATAGTACTTTTTTTTGCCATGTTCTGTATTTCGTTTGGTTTGCAGGCACAAGCTGTTCCGGATAGTCTGAAAAGGAAGTTGAAGCAATATGAAAACAATAACGACAAGACAATAGAAACCTATCTTCAGATTGCTAAATTTTATGAAACACAAAACAATCTTTCGAAGGCTATTGAGTATTATTTGCCGGCATCGGAATTGTGTGAGCTTACAAACAGGGATTTAAAGTTGGCAACAATATACGACTCAATGGGGAAAACGCATCTGATACTCGGAAACTACGACTTGTCGATTGAATACAATCATAAAGCATTGCTTATTTATGAAAAAAATGGCAGCAATGTAAAATTGATTCGGCTATTCCAAAATATTGGCAATGCTTATTATTATTACGGCAAGTATGAAAAAGCACTGAAATATTATGAAGAATCGTATGAGCTGGCAACAAAATTGAACAATAAACAAGGCATCGCCGGTTCGCTCAACAATATTGCGATTATTTACCGAAATACCAAACGGTATGAAAAAGCACTGAAATATTATACAAAAGCCCTGATTATCAAACATAAATTTGACGACAAAATAAGCCTCGCAAAAACAGTTTACAATATTGGCATTGTTTACCAAAATATGAAGGAATACGAAAAAGCCCTCAATAATTTCAAAGAAGCACTGGCATTGTCAAAAAACGAAAAATATTTTTACGGACTGGCAAACTGCTACTTGAGTATTGCTGAAATAAAAATAACACAACAAAAATTTGATGATGCGCTCAAAAACTTGGAATCGTCCTATAAGATTGCAAAACAGCTTGATGCAAAAAATCTGAAAAAAGAATACTTCCGCATCTTAACAAGATTGTATTTTGAAAAAAAAGATTTTCCCCAAACATTGGTGTATTATAAAAAATACGCATTAAGCATAGACAGTATTTTTACATCCCAAAGCGATAATAAAATGGCAAAATACGAGACAAAACTCGAAAATGAAAGCCACCAAAAAAAACTTCAACAGAAAAAAGCGAAAATTCAACAAATTGAACTCAGAAAAAAAAGAAACCAACGTAATTTTATAATACTTATCTTTATCACTATCACTATTTTTATTGCAATTTTTGTCGAAAGGTTTCATTCGAACAAAAAAATAAACCAAAGCCTCAAACGTAAAAACAAACAACAGCAAGAAAAACTAAAGAAACTGCAACAAGCAATGGAGCAAACAAAAATTTCGGGAAGATTAAAATCCGTTTTTCTATCAAACTTGTCTCACGAAATTCAAAAACCGATGAGTTCGATTGTCAAATTTTCCAACCTGCTGAATGATGATTCGCTATCCGAAGAAAAGAAAAAACACTGTATCAAACATATTATGAAAAACGGAAACGAGCTGTTAGAACTGATTCAAGATATAATAGATATTTCCCATGTCGATGCCGAGCAAATTGCGATAGAAAAACAAACAAGCGACAGAAACAGTCTGTAACAGATTTTAAACTACCGGTAAAATGCAATTTCCAAAGCTGAATCTTCCGCCTTATTCGTTACGTCTTTCAAAACGCAATAATAAAATCTGCATTTTTGATCCTATACGAAAAAAACACCTTATTTTAACGCCGGAGGAATGGGTTCGTCAAAATTTTCTTGCTTATTTGATCAACGAAAAAAACTATTCCCCCGCTTTGATGCAGACAGAAATGTCGCTTAGGGTAAATAAACTGATGAAACGTTGTGATATTGTTGCGTTTAACAGAAAAAGCAAGCCCTTGCTTTTGGTTGAATGTAAAGCTCCGGAAGTAAAAATTGACAACAAAACATTTGAACAAGCTGCACGCTATAATCTTGATTTAAAAGTCGATTTTCTGATTATCACCAACGGAATGCAACATTACTGCTGCAAAATGGACTACGCGAATAACAGCTATCATTTTCTGAGCGAAATTCCCGATTTTGAACAATTGCACGAATGAGCGCGCTAAAGTTCGGACTTTGCCATTGTTTTTCAGGGTATACGAACTGTGCTGAGAAGTTGCAAGAGCAATTCGTCGTTCCAGCCGCCGATGTCCCGATTCCAATCTTTTTTTGTTCCGATAACTTTGAATCCGAATTTTTCAAACAGTTTCAAACTTACTTCGTTTTCGACCGAAATGTTGCAAAACAATTGATGCAATCCGAGTTTGTTGAACGAATACTTTATCAAAACCTCTAAAGCTTCAGAGGCGTAGCCTTTTTTTCTTTCGGCTTTCGGAGCAATTAAAATTCCGACACCGGCTCTGGCATGGTAAGGATCGAAGTCAAACAGGTCGATGCAACCAACGGTTTTTTCGCCCTTTGTTTTTTGGGCTGCTTCAATCATAAAACGCAATTGTTTGGTTGCATAAATGTCAAGATGGGCATTTTCGAGATATTGTTTCAGGATAAAGCGTGAAAAAGGCGCAACGGTGTTGCTGAGATTCCAGATGGTCGAATCATTTTCCCAGTCGTACAGTAGATCTAAGTCTGCGAGTTCCGGCGCTCGAAGTCTGATTCGTTCGTTCTCAAGAAAAAGAGCTGTCATAACATATTTTGTGTAAAATTTAACGATACGTACAATTTACAAAATTATTGTGATACAACATGTAAAAAGCCTCCGTAATTTTCCTGTTTTTAATCATTTTTTTGCTAAAAATGCCTTTTTTTGTTTTGAGCAGCCTTATTTTTTCTTCTTTTTCTTCTTCTTTCTTTTTGTATCTTCGTCGTATTTTGTTTTCCCGTCACCGACATAAATGGTTTTGCCTAAATCAAATGCCGAGAAATGCAGGTATCGTTTCGGGTTTTCGACCAAGTCACGCAGCAATCTGTTCAGATTGTACGAAGCATCTTGCAAGTGTGTGTAAAGCGTGTCGTTATGCAACAATTTGCCCATTGTTCCTTCGCCACTATTGATTTTCGCGACAAGCTCATTCAGCTGTGTAGTCATAAGCTTGGTATTATCGATCGTTTGTTTTATTTCCGAGCGCGCCAACGAGTCGCTTATGGCATCAAAATTTGCCAAAATACTGCTTATCTTTTCGTTATTTTCTTTCAGGTTGCTTGTAATTGATGCAAGATTTGTGAGAATGACACTCATCTTCTCTTTTTCGGCTCGCACAATTTTGTCCATTTGAAAGCTGGTGCTTTCCATATTTTGAATTATCCGATTTATGGTTGCAAAACTTTTGTTTATGCTTTCTTGTGCATTTTTGTTGAAAATATATCGCACAACTGTCAGTACAGAATCGACCGACGAAAGCATATTTTCTGCTTTTACTTTCAGGGGCAACATGGTCATGCTAACCATATCAATGAGTTCGCCCTCAACGCGGTCTTTGAGCGTATCGCCCGATGCGTGAAACTCCTCAGATGTTCCATGCAAAATTTTCACTGCCTTTGTTCCCATTATGTCCGAGCTGTATAACTCGGCAACGGCATTTTTACGCACCTTGTATTTGTTATGAACAACAATTTTTACGAGTATTTTTCCCGAAAAATCGGGCAGGAAAGATATTTTCCTTACTTGCCCCACTTTGAACCCGCTTATTGTTACGGGGCTTGACTCGGTAAGCCCGTCCACCCGGCTGTAAACTACATAAAACTCGTTTTCCGATTTGAAAATATTTTTCCCGCTCAGGAAATTCATTCCCCATATTAACAGGACAATAGCGATTGAAAGAATCACTCCAATAATTGCAATATGAGACTTTTTCATGGTAAATTATCTTTATAATTATTATTTGTAAGGTTTCTAATTTCAAACACTGTTTTTTTGCAAAGGTAAATCAATCAGTGCAATTACGCTTACATTTAAGCCATTTATTTTTCAGACGCTTCTTTCACAGCTTGTTTGTATGGAATAGGATTTCCGTTTTTAAAGGCTACGATAAAGGCATTTTTAAATTTCTGCCTGACTTGTTTGCGTACTCTGAAAATCTTGCTCAGTGTTTTTTCATCACCAAAAAGGTATTTATACACTCCGTCGATATGCAGTTCTTCTACGTATTTCAATCCTTTAAAATTTTTGGCTTGCAAAGGGATTCTTGTTTTAGAACTTTTTATTTGAATTTTGAAATGTATTCCTTTTTCGCGTTCGGCTTTTTTTTCTTTCATTTCTGCCAATTCGGCAGCTTTGATGTTTATGTTGCTTTCAACCATTGTTTTATAATCGCGAAAAGCCCTGAATATTGCAGAGGCAAGAATTTTCTGTCCTTCGGTCGTATTCAGGAATTTTTCTTCATTTTCGTTGGTTATGAATCCTGTTTCGACCAAAACACTCGGCATGGTGCTGTTCCACAAAACAACCAGTCCGGCTTGTTTCACGCCTCGATTGTAGCGCATTGCTCGGTTTTTAAATTGTTCTTGAATTTTCGCGGCAAACATCAGGCTTTGCTCAAGATAGGTGTCTTGCACCAATGTGGCAATAATGTGGTTTTCGGGCGAATCTGCATTGAAACCCTCGTAGCGCACATCGTAATCGTCTTCGTAAAGAATCACAGAGTTTTCGCGTTTGGCAACGTCAAGATTATCATCAGATTTGTGCAAGCCCATGACATAGGTTGAAGTGCCTGATATGCGCGAACTTTCGCTTGCGTTCACATGGATTGAGATAAACAAGTCTGCATTGTTTTCGTTTGCAATTTGCGCTCTTTCGTACAAAGGGATAAAAATATCTTTATCGCGCGTGTAAATTACCTTAACATCAGGAAAATTCTTGCTAATGTATTCGCCAAGATACAACGTAATTGCCAATGCCAAAGTTTTTTCTTGCGATATTTTTCCTATTGCTCCGGGATCTTTCCCGCCGTGACCGGCATCGATTACAACTGTTTTGACCTTGTAATTATCTTCTTGTCCGAATAAAATTACGGTATGAAACACCAAAAATACGAAAATGAATACCTTTATTGCGTGAAATATAAGCTTATTTTTTAAATCATTCATTTTTTTGCGCTTGATTTAGTAGCTTTTACCGGCATTTGAGCCAATGTACAAATTTTAAAACGAAAATAATCTGCTTGTGTTGTAAAAAAATGGCATTTGAGCATGGCAGAACAGCACGAATTTTCCGCAACAAGCCAATGCGCAATACGCCCACACTGAAAATCTTCATTTCTTCTTGTTAAATATAAATTTACCGAATCCTGTCTTTTTTATCAATTTTTCCTATTTTTGAGCCTTGATAAAAATAAAAAAAATAGATACTAAGCTGTAAACCAAATATTAATAAAAAATCAGCTGTTCAACAAGCTGTATTATTAAAATATTGAATGGTAAATTTCAGTAATTTTTATAAAACCTTGTACAAAAATACGATAATATTATTGCAATCGAAATTCGGCAGGTTTTTTTTTCTTTGTCTGCTGTTTTTGCTACCTGTCGGGCTTGTTGCACAAGAAAAAGAGCTTGTTGCACAAGAAAAAGAGCTTGTTGCCGACAGCTTAGAAACAAACACACAGGACACAACGCAAACAAAGGATTCAGGCTTTGAACTCGAACATCCGATCAATTACAATGCCGACGATTCTGTTATTTTTGATATTGCAGGAAAAAAAGTTTTTATGTTTAAAAACGGCACTGTAAGCTACGGAGATATTGAACTCAAGGCAGATTATATTGAATTTGATTTGGAAAACAACGAAGTTTTTGCAACCGGACTGACCGATTCGCTTGGCAATCCTACCGGAAAGCCGGTTTTTCAGGAAGGAAACGAAACGTTTAACACAGATTCGATCAGGTATAATTTTAAAAGCAAAAAAGGACTGATTTATGGCGTTTTCAGCGAACAAAGCGACGGCTTTTTGCACAGCGAAATCACAAAACGCCAAGAAAACGAAGATATTCACTTGAGACACGGAAAATATACCACCTGCGACTTGGAACACCCTCACTTTTATATTGCTCTTTCTGAGGCAATTGTAAAACCCGGAGACAAAATAATCTCCGCGCCTTTATACTTTGTCATCGAAGATGTGCCTTTGCCAATAGGTTTGCCCTTTGGGTTTTTCCCTGCCAAAAAAGGCAGATCGAGCGGATTCATAATTCCAACATACGGCGAAGACAAAGAACGCGGCTTTTTCTTGCGGCAAGGTGGATATTATCTTTCTATCTCCGAATATTGGGATTTGGCAATAATGGGCGATATTTATTCCAAAGGAACGTATGAATTTAATGCCCGCTCGAAATATAAACTAAGGTATAAATTCAACGGAAACTTTGACCTGAAATACAGCAGAAGGATACAAAGCGAAAAAGGCTTGCTTGATTATGCTAAAGAAAATGCGTTTTCTTTGAAATGGCAACACTCTCAAGACCCAAAAGCAAACCCGACGCAGGTTTTTTCGGCAAACGTCAATTTCGACTTCAACAGCTACAATAAACACAATGCGACAAACTTGAACGACCTTCTTGAAAATCAAAAATCATCAAACATTTCGTACAGAAAACGTTTCCCCAATGCGCCTTTTAATTTCACTGCCAATTTAAACGCATCGCAAAACACAAGAACGAACGAGGTTTCCTTGAGCCTTCCCGTAATGAATCTGAACATGAACACTTTGTATCCGCTGAAAAGAAAAAAATCGGTCGGCAGTTCAAAATGGTACGAACAGCTTTCGGTGGGATACAGCTCGAACTTTCGCAATTCGATTAGAACAACAGACTCGACCATGTTCAAGGAAAATATTTTCGACAAAATGCTGACAGGATACAAACATAATATCCCGATTTCCTTGCCAATAAAATTCGAGCGGATGAAAATGCTGACAATAACACCAAACCTGAACTATACAGGATATTTATACACAAAATCATTGCAGAAAACCTTTCATAAACAACTTATTTCAGGCAACGACACGCTTTATAATAAGGTTGTTTCCGATACCATTTCTGGAATGAAATATGCGCACCAATACGAAACGTCGATTTCGGCAAGTTTGGTTCCAAAATTCGTCGGAATGTACACCATGACGAATCCGTGGCTGAAAAAAAGAATCAAAGCCGTAAGGCATGTCATTACTCCCTCGCTGACGTTCAGCTACAAACCTAAATCGGGCATTGACGACAAAAAATACTACAAACATGTTCAAACAGATACGCTTGGAAAAATGGAGAAATATTCCATTTTTGAGAAAGTGGGGAAATTGGGCGCTCCGGGAAGCAGCCGTGAAAGTGGTTCTATCAGTTTCAACCTGAAAAATTCGCTTGAAATGAAGGTGAAAAATCCAAAAGATACGACAGAGGAATATAAAAAAATAAAAATTTTGGAAAATCTTTCTTTCAGAACGTCTTACAATGTTTTTGCCGACTCAATGAACCTGTCGGACATTTCCTTTAGCGGAAGCACGCGAATTTTGGATAATATCAATATTAATTTCGATGGAGTATTTGACCCATATACCTATGATCGCACAAACGGAAAAAAAGAAAAATATTATGTCTGGGAAAAATCCGGCTATAAGCTTTTACGACTAAAAAGCGCAAGAGTAACAATGGGACTGAATTTTAAATCGAAAACAGACACTAAAGGAAGACCCGTGAAAGACGAGTTCGACAGCGACGAAATCCCATACCAAGCCTTTTCTATTCCTTGGAGCTTTAAGCTCGACTATTCAATGGAATACAAAACTCGTTTTAAGAAAGAAAAACAAGATTTTGACGGCAAACTGGAACACAAAATTTCGTTTAACGGCAATTTAGACCTGACCAACAAATGGGGAGTATCGTTTAGTTCAGGTTATGATTTTGATGCGCGAGAACTTACTTCGACACAGATATTTATCAAGCGTAATCTTCACTGTTGGAATATGGAATTTTCATGGATTCCTTTCGGACGCAGACAAAGTTACAGCTTCCGAATTGCAATAAATTCGTCGGTATTTAAAGGCGTTGAATATAAAATAGATCGCCGAGATTACGAATATTATTAAAAAACAAAATTTAATAAAACAAACAAATGAATACAAAACAAACTCGAACAATCGACTTTTCGGGCTTACTTTTTTTATTTTTCAGCACGATATTATTTTTTTCAGCCTGCGACGGGGAAACCGACGAGGAAATTGTAGAAGTTGTAGGAATGAAACCTGTTTATATGAAAAAAACGGAAGCAAAAACAATATACGCCACAGAACCTCAGCCGATAATCTCGCCCGGCAAAATTTATATGAAAAAACCGTACATGTTTATAGCCGAAAAGGGAAAAGGCGTACACATTGTAAACAATACGAATCCGGAAAATCCCGAAAAACTTGCTTTTATACACGTGCCGGGAAACAACGATATTGCTGTCAGGGCACATATTCTTTTTGTTGATAATTTTACCGATCTGGTGTCAATTGATATTCACGATTTGTCGAACATAAAAGTCGTGAACAGGATAAAAGATGCTTTTCCTATTGATCTGCAAATGTATCCGCCGAATTATTCGGGCTATTTCGAGTGTGTTGATACAACAAAAGGATATGTTGAAAAATGGATAAAAGCAGAACTGAAAAATCCCAAATGCCACAAATAAATTTTACGAATCTACCAATCCAATAAACACTATAAATTTTTCTTTATGAAAACATCAGTCCGAATTATACAACTCCTGTTGCTCTTCTCCGTGTTTTTGGGGTGCGAAAAAAGTAGCGAAATAAATACCATACAAGGGAAAGGCGGCTCAATGGCGCGTTTTGCAATTGCCGGAGATTACCTCTACACGGTTGATAGACAAAAACTTCATGTATTTGATGTTTCCCACTCGTACAAACTCAGCAAACTATCGACAGTAGATGTCGGCATGGGAATCGAAACCATTTTTCCTTATCACGACAAATTGTTTATCGGTTCGGAACGAGGCATGTTTGTTTACGACATTCAGCAACCGGAATATCCAAAATTTATTTCACAATTTGCACATGTTTTGAGTTGCGATCCGGTTGTTGTGAATCCGCCTACGGCATATGTAACGCTTCGCAGCGGAGGAAATTGCCGCACCGGATTTGTGTCAAACCAACTTGATATTATTGATATTTCAGACCTCCATACTCCACTGCTTATCCGTTCGTTCCCTATGGAATCTCCTCATGGTTTAGCGGTTGACGACAGCCTCCTTTTCATCTGTCATGGAAATGCCGGATTGGGAATTTATAACGTGAAAAATCCGCAAGACATCAGCACTGTAAAAACAATCAGCGGAATTGAAACATTCGATCTTATTCTTAATGATAAAATAATGATGATTATTGGAGCTTCAGGATTTCATCAGTACGATTATAGCGATATTTCTAACATAAAACACTTGTCGTCGCTCCCTATCGGGAAATAGACAAATAAAGCAATTTTACCGTACTTTCGTTCAGGCAGGACAAGTTCAATTGTCTGTCAACTTAATTTTGCAGTTCTACAAAATATTTATTAACTTCATGCTGAAATTCACACACATGAGATGTTTGGGGTGTCAGCTACAAATATATAAATTATTGGTATTGTTAAATTAGTATAGCAAACGGCAATATAACTATATTTGGAAATCAATAAAGCATTGTTTTACAGCATTTTATCTTTTGCAATGTTTTATAAAACCATATATGTTTAACAATACCTATAATAAATGTGTTCTTTTACCTTTGTCTTTATTTAATAAACACTTTGGTAATGAGTTGATTAGCTCGATTGAATTAAAAGAAAATAACCGCTAACAGAAACTTAAAAAGAAACAGTATTGCGTAAAAAATGAAAATAAACTATTTTTGAAAAAAAATAAATGAGTAAAATTAAACAACATAATAAAGCAGACTTTTACACAAAAGTAGTAGATTTACTCAAAGAAGCACGAAGAAATATCGTTCAGACAATCAATAAGACAATGGTTTACACCTATTTTTAGATTGGACGAATGATTGTTGAAGAAGAACAAAACGGAAAAGAACGTGCCGAGTATGGAAAATAAATTTTGAAAGAATTGTCAAAACAACTTAAATCAGAGTTTGGAAAAGGTTTTTCTGTTGATAATCTCGAAAATATGCGGAAGTTTTATCTACGATATTCAATTTCCGAAACACCGTCTCGGAAATATGAAATTCCTGATTTTCATTTAAGTTGGTCTCATTATCTGAAATTAATGCGTATTGACGATAAAGATGAGAGAAAATTCTACGAACTTGAAGCAAAAGAAAATAATTGGAGTTTACGAGAGTTAAGAAGGCAGTGTGATAGTGCACTTTATCAAAGACTTGTTTTAAGTAAGGATAAAAAAGGAGTAAAAGAATTATCAAATAAAGGACAACTTATTGAAGAGCCAAAAGATGCGTTAAAAGACCCGTATATTTTGGAATTTGTTGGTTTGCCCGAAAATAAATCGTATTCAGAGACAGAACTTGAACAAAAATTAATCGACAAGTTAGAATATTTTTTATTTTAGAGTTGATTTGGTTTTTTACAATCGAATTCTTAAATCATTTGTACTTATTGATTTGAAAATCGACAAACTGACGCAAGCACTTATCCGTTGTCCGTCGTCAAAGAAAGAATAATTATGGCAATACTTCGTTGAATTTTTATAAAACCTAATAATCAGCATTTTACAAACCTTACATTAAACACAACTCGCTGATTATGAATTTTAGATTTTGACTTTTAATTTTTAACTGTTAATTTAACGGAGTGTTGTGAATTATGACACCTAACAAAATACATTTGTAGTATGAGAAGTGCGCAGATTACGATAAAGGATATTGCCAAAAAATTGGGAATTTCTCCCTCTACGGTATCACGAGCCTTGAAAGATCATCCGGACATCAGTCCGAAAACAAAAAAACGAGTAAACGAGCTTGCTAAAACGTTAAGATACAAACCCAATGCCATTGCCCTAAGTCTGCGCAACAGCAAAAGTAATATTCTCGGATTGATTATTCCCGAAGTAGTACACTATTTTTTCTCGTCGGTCATTAGTGGCATTGAAGAGGTCGCAAGCAAAGCAGGCTACAATATAATTTTGTTTCAGACCAACGAATCGTATGAAAACGAAATGCAGGGAACACACGCCTTGCTTTCTGCGCGCGTAGATGGCGTATTGGCTTCCATATCAAAGACAACGCTCGAATACGAACACTTCCGCAATTTGCAGGAAAACGGGATTCCTCTGGTACTTTTCGACCGCATAGCGGAACACTTGGACGTTGATAACATCACGGTAGATGACCATGCCGGAGCCTTTGAGGCAACAGAACATCTGATTCGTATCGGGTGTAAAAGAATTGCGCATTTAAGCGCACCGCAGCATTTATTGATTGGTAAAAACAGGCAACAAGGCTATATTGATGCGCTGAAAAAACACCATCTTCCGATTGACGATTCGCTGATTCTCAAATGCGACACTCATCTCGAAGCGCTGGAAAAAGTGAAGTTTTTAATGCAATACAAAAATCCTCCCGATGGAATTTTTGCCGTAAATGATTCCACAGCCATTGGTGCTTTAATTACGGCAAAAAAAATGGGCTTTAACGTTCCCGACGATGTTGCCATTGTTGGCTTTGGCGACGGAGAAATTGCTACTTTTACAGAGCCGACCTTAACAACAGTAGAACAGCCGGGATTTGAAATGGGCAAAATTGCCGCCCAAATGCTGCTTGATAAACTCTTGAACGACAAAACACAAGAAACTGTAAGTAAAGTCTTGAAAACAAAATTAATTATTCGAGACTCAACCCGAGGAAAATAAAAAATATCTGTCGAAAATATTTCTCTGTTTCTATTTTGCTTTTAGCCCTTAGCTTTTAACTGTCATTGCATTAATATTCAAAAGAGTGTATCTTGCGAAAAAATGTCGTGTAGAGTAAATTCCGTGTTAAATTTTACCTATTTCTGTTGTAAAATATAATGTTTGCGAACGTAAAAAGTGGATATTTTACATCTTATTTGTTAAGTTTGCGAGAATTTATTCAAAACCTTATAAAGAATACGTTATGACTAAAAAAGTTTTTTCAATTGCATTATTTTCATTCTTATTGGCATTCAATACATTTGCATGCACCAATTTTCTTGTAACAAAAGGAGCATCTGTTGACGGCTCAACTTTTATTACCTATGCAGCCGATTCGCATGTCTTGTACGGCGAACTTTATTATTGGGCAGCAGCCGACTATCCCAAAGGCACAATGCTTGATATTTATGAATGGGATACAGGGAAATTTTTAGGAAAAATCAAACAAGTTCCGCACACCTACTCTGTCGTTGGAAACATGAACGAACACTCGGTAGCCATTGGCGAAACAACTTATGGAGGACGACACGAATTAGGAAAACAAAGCGGCGCAATCATGGACTACGGAAGTTTAATTTATGTTACGCTTCAACGAGCAAAAAACGCAAGAGAAGCAATTCGCATTATCGGACAATTGATGGCAGATTACGGTTATTACAGCTCCGGCGAATCGTTCTCAATTGCCGACCCGAATGAGGTTTGGATCATGGAACTAATCGGCAAAGGAGAGGGCGAAAAAGGCGGCGTTTGGGTTGCCCGAAAAATTCCCGACGGATACATCAGCGGACATGCAAACCAAGCAAGAATAACAACTTTCCCTTACCAAAAGAAAAACAATTTTGACGATCCCAAGGCAACTTGTTTCAATTCGCCCGATGTAATCAGTTTTGCCCGTAAAAAAGGCTGGTACAAAGGAAAAGATGAAAATTTCAGCTTTTCAGACACATACGCTCCGGTAGATTTCGGAGGAGCACGCTTCTGTGAAATCAGAGTATGGGCAATGTTTAAAGACGCAAATTCGGATATGGAAAAATATTTCGACTACGCAAAAGGAAAAATCCAACATGCCAAAACATTTGCCGACGGAACACCAAACCCCAACGGCTATGCAACAAACAGAATGCCTCTGTGGATAAAACCCGACAGAAAAGTGTCTGTGGAAGACATGATGGACTTTATGCGCGATCATCTTGAAGGAACAGAACTCGATATGAGTAAAGATATTGGTGCAGGCGCTTTTGGAAATCCGTATCGTTGGCGACCGCTTACGTGGAAAGTCGATGGCGAAAACTATTGCAATGAAAGAGTTACCGCTACACAACAAACAGGATTCTCGTTTGTAGCTCAGTGTCGCAATTGGCTGCCAAACCCTATTGGCGGAATTTTTTGGTTCTCTGTCGATGACGCTGCAAGCACAGTTTATTTCCCAATGTATTGCGGTGCAACAAAAGTCCCTGAAGCATACAAAAAAGGAAACGGAAACTTGATGAATTTTACATTCAAATCGGCTTTCTGGATTACAAACATGGTGTCAAACTTGGCATACACGCGTTACAGCGAAATACACCCCGAAATAAGAGCAAAACAAACACAAATGGAAAACGACTTTGTGGCAGAGGTAAAAACAATAGATATAAAAGCAAATGAACTATACAAAAACAATAAACAAGAAGGAATAAAATTTATTACAGACTATTCCGTAAAAGCCGGACAAAAAACATACAACGAATGGCTTGAGCTGTATAAATATTTGTTTACACGATATGTCGATGGAAACATCAAGAAGGTGAAAAACGGGAAATTTATAGACAATGGAAATGGCAAAAATATTCCTGCGTCGCCAAATCAACCCGGCTATGGCAAAGATTGGTATAAAAAGATAGCCGACGAAACCGGCGAACAATTAAAAATGCCCGCCTCGGCAGGACACTAAGCTCAACGACAAAACGCAAGCACAAAAATTGAGCTTCTGTTTTGGAGAAGAAAAGAGGCTGTCTGAAAAATATCAGACAGCCTCTTTTCTTTGCCGTCTTGTCGCATTCCTACTTGGGAAAATTGTTAGAGAAACGATATTAAAAATTCAAGAGAAGATGAAAAATGCGTTTTTGTCAGGTGTTATTTATCAAGACAAGTTTTAGTATTCGTCTTCGTTGAAAAAGAAATCATCTTTACTGGGGTAGTCCGGCCAAATATCTTCGATACTTTCGTAAATATCCCCCTCATCTTCAATTTCTTGTAAATTTTCTATCACTTCCATAGGTGCGCCTGAACGAATAGCAAAATCTATCAGTTCGTCTTTTGAGGCAGGCCATGGCGCATCTTCAAGTTTTGATGCTAATTCCAAAGTCCAATACATAAGGTTAAAATATTAATTAATTTCCGAAAAATAAATTTAAAATTCCGCGAAAATAAAAAAATAATTCAAATACACAATAATTATTTGCATATTTTTTTATTTTAATGCAAATATAGATGATTGGACAGATAAAAATGTTTAATTCTTGAAAAACTCTCGGCAGAATTGGGCAAACTACCGAGAGTTATTTTGTTAGAATTTAAGGCTTACGCCTGCAAGATAATTCATTCCTGCCTGTGGAAAATAGTATGCCCATGTTTTTTCGCTTCCGTTTTCATACCAATTTCCTCCGTAAGCATTGTTTTCGTATTCTTTGTCAAACAGATTGTTCAGCTGAAAATAAAAATTTATGTTTTTGATAAATTTTGTTTCTATGGAGTAATCTATTTTTACGTTCGTAAAAGTATAGGCATCTAATTTTCGCTCCTTGTTTGAGGTATTGTCGAAATATTGTTCGCCAACATATTTTGTGATAAGGTAAAAGTTTAAGCCTCTTGCTGCTTGGTAAGACAAGCGGTTGGCGAGAACAACACTCGGCGAATAGGCAAGATCGGTTTCGCCAAGCTCTGTGGCTTTGTCGGTTTTTACCCAATTTTCATCGTAGTAACTTGCCCATTCAACAAAATTTTTAATCTTGTTTTTACTCAAAGTGGTGTTGAAATCCCAATGGAAATTATTCCATTTTGCTCCTGCCGTAAGCTCGATTCCTGCTCTATAACTTTCTGATACATTGGTCATAATATCATACCCGACGCTGCTTTTTTTGCCTGTTGGCACAAGTTGGTCTTTGTAGTCCATGTAGTATAAATTAATGCCCAGCGCAAGATTCGTCGTGCGGAAATTATACCCCAGTTCATAATCGTAGAGCCTTTCGGGCAGAGGAGTTGCCTCTTTGTCGCCTGCTGCTTTTTTGAAGTTTGTTCGTGTCGGTTCTCGATTTGCCACAGCCAATGATGCGTAAACCTCTTGCTTATCGTTCATTTTATAGAAAAATCCAAATTTGGGATTAAAAAAGTTGAAATCGTGTTCTTGCGTAAGGTCTTTCAGCTCGTCATTAAGTCCGCTCATTTCGTATTTTATCATTCGGTATTGCATATCGCCAAACAAAGTCATTTTGTTTGATACTGCAAAGTTTATTTTTGCAAAGACATTAAAATCGGTTTTCTCGCCCTTATTTGTGTACCATTGGTAGTCTTTTTCGTTGTTGCTCGTATATTCGCTCCAGAGGATTCTGCCGAAATGGTCGCCGTCGTATCTGTTCCATGCGCCACCAAACGAGGCATCGAGTTTGCCATAATTGTAGTTCAAAGCATAGGTAAAACCGTAAAAGTCGTTTGCCATCATTTTTCGGCGGATTATATCTGTTTGCGAGATTGTACTGTCGGGAAAAGTCATGCTTCTGCCGCCAATGACCAACAAGGTGTCGCCAAGCCTTATTGGAGCTAATCCATAATCCGAAAAAAGTTCGTCTTGCTTGTATTGTTCGTAGAAACCATTGCCTTTCGTGTAGTGCAGCGCAGCATTCAGGCTTATGTTTTTGTGCAGTTCTTTTGAAAAAATCAGCTGGTAATGGGTTTGCTTGTAATTGTCTGTTTGATTTTTATAATATTTTTGATTTCCGTAAAAATCGGTGTATTGTCCGGCAGGATTGTAGGTTCTGTCGGTTTTAAGTTTTTCTTGTTCGTTTCCCCACCAAGTGATTCCCGTGCGTTGGTCGCCGCTGAAAACGTTTATTTTCACAAGGCTTTTTTTCGTATAATACGTTCCTGAAACAAAAAAAGCTTCGTGGTCAACAAAGGCATAATCCACATAACCGTCAGATTTTATCTTTGAATATCGCGCATCAAAAGAGAATTTTCCGTTGATCAAGCCGGTCCCGACATTTATGCTGTTTTTGTATGTGTTGAAAGAGCCGAAAGCACTTTTCATTTCGCAATAGGCTTTTTTGTTGATCGTGTAGGTTTGAAAATTGATTGAAGCACCAAAAGCTCCTGCGCCGTTTGTTGAAGTTCCGACACCGCGCTGGATTTGTACATTATTGACCGATTCGGCAAAATCAGGCATATTTACCCAGTAGACGCTATGCGATTCAGCATCGTTCAGAGGAATTCCGTTTACGGTTACATTAATGCGGCTGGCATCGCTGCCTCTGATGCGAAGATTTGTATAACCAATTCCTGTTCCTGCTTCAGAAGTTGATACAAACGAAGGTGTTAGGTTCAACAAGTACGGAATATCTTGTCCGCTGTTTTGCTTTTTGAGCAGCTCTTTGTCGAGGTTCGAGTGGGCAATGGGTGTGCGTTCCGAAACGCGGGTTGCTCTCACAATTACCTCTTCTGCCATTATATCCGACTGTTGCAGTTGGAAGTCAAGGGTGTTTGTTGAATTCAAATCAATTTTTTTTCGCTGACTTTCGTAGCCCAAAAAGCTGACTTTTAGTACAAACTCTTTTTTCGGTAGAGATGGAAATTGAAATTTCCCTTCGTCATCGCTAAGCGTTCCGGCAAAAGTGTTTTCAATAACAACGCTTGCTCCGGGAAGCGGATTCCCGTTTTCGTCGGTTATTGTTCCGGTAAGCAACATTTGCGAAAATACAACATTTGCTGTGAACAACAGCAGTGTGAGTAAAAAAACTCGTTTCATCATTATAGCTTTAAAAATTAAACATAAAACGAGGGGCGAGATATGAGAGTTACTCTTCCTTTGACAGCACTACCTGTCCAAGTTCAAAGGGTATGATCTCAGCCTGAAAATTTAAGGCACCCCGTCAAATAAGTTGCGGCAAAAGTAACTGTTTTTTTTAATAATACGTACTCTACACGACATTTTTTGGAAATTTCTTTCGTGTGCGGTTTTTTTTCCGCGACTTTTTCCCGCGACCCTGTCAGGGTTTGAAACCCTGACAGGGTCGCGGGAAAATTTGCCTCAAAACTTACTTTAAGCGCAAATAGCAACACGATTATAAAAAATGTCGCGTAGAGTAAATAATACGACAATAGCTTGTTCAATACTTCGTTGAAAAATTGCACCCCATTGATTATAAATATTTTAGAATTTATATTAATTTAGGTTTAAGACTCTGATTATCAGCAATATATTTTTTAGCTCTTAATTTTAACGAAGTGATGTTTGCAAAAAAGGCAGAAGCAAAAAAGTCCGAAAATCAAATTCGGGCTTTATAAGCAATATAAACTAAAAATAAAAACTAATTTTTTTCGAGGAGCAATTCCTCAATATACTGCACAAATGTTGCTTTGGGTAAAGCTCCAACTGCCAATTGAGGTTTGCCGTTTTTAGGTATAAAAAGCAAAGAAGGCAAACTTTTAATGCCCAACACAGACGACAATTCTTGTTGTGTCTGCGTATCAACTTTGTAAATACGTATTTTGCCTTTATATTCTTTTGCCAATTCGTCCATAATTGGTGCTACCATTTTGCAAGGTCCGCACCAATCGGCATAAAAATCGACAATTGCCGGTAATTCGCCTTCATATTTCCACTCTTCATTTTCCTCAAAGTTAAAAATCTTTGTTTTAAACGTTTCCTTTGTCAATTTTTCAAGATGTTCGCTATCTTGTGAAAAAGATGATAGTGAGAATATAAGTAATGCTATAATAATTGCTGTTTTTTTCATATATTTATATTTTATGAGTGATAAGTGATTAGTGATGAGTGATTTGCTTACGCCAAAGGTTTTCGCTTAACTTCCATCCTTATAATCATGCTGTTGTGTGTTTTTTTGCAGTCATGGGCGTTTCGTCTGTTTATTTTTTAAGTGGGAAGTGGGAAGTTTTGTTTTCCGTCTTCCGGCTTCCCTCTTCCTTTGTATTGTAATGAGAGATAAATGATTAATGATTAGTGATTAGCTTACGCCTCACATTGCTTCTTTTAATCGCAAAGCGTGCTAAAATTTTTAGCTTTTCTTTGTTTTTTTCGGCGATTATCTCTCGTCCTGAAATAACACAAATATTTGTTATTCAACCTTCAAAACGTCTTTAAAAGCTTTTTTAAACTGATCTTTAGGCAAAGCTCCCATTGCCATTTGAGGTTGTCCTTCTTTCGGCACAAATAATAGCGACGGAATGCTTTGAATGCCAAACATTGCAGAAAGTTCGCGTTCTTTTTCGGTATTTACTTTGTAAATATTCAGCTTGCCTTGATATTCGTTCTGTAATTCTTCCAATACCGGAGCTACCATTTTGCAAGGTCCGCACCAATCGGCATAAAAATCAATAATACAAGGTAAATTGCCTTCGAATTTCCAATCTTTATTGATCTCAAAATTGAATACTTTTTCTTTGAATGATTGCTTTGTTAAGTGTTCTACCATTTTTTTAAAAAATTTATTTTGTAATAATTAATCGTTTGCATTGTGTTTTGTTACTATGCTAACAAAAAAGAGGTTTAAAAGTTCACCACTATTTTGTCAAATAACGTACCATTCATAAAAAATAGTATTTTTTCGGGCATTATTGAGAAAAAGTTGTAATTTTGTCATGTTTTTATACAGATATTGTCATATGTAAATATCTACATATGACAAAAATTACATGAAGTTAATCAATAGTAAAAAATTAGATTGATTAGAATACATGAAAGAAAAATTAGCACACCCTATATTCCGAATAATATCGGAAATTCTTAGCAAAGAAAAACAAAGCGCATACGTCATTGGCGGTTTTGTCAGAGATATTTTTCTTGAAAGAAATTCAAAAGATATAGATATTGTATGTCTTGGCAGCGGAATTGAATTGGCACAAAAAACAGCTCGACAAATCAGCAAAAAGATAAAAGTGAGAGTTTTTAAGAATTTTGGCACAGCCATGTTCAAGTACAAGGATGTTGAGATAGAATTTGTTGGCGCACGCAAAGAGTCTTACCAACGCCATTCGAGAAACCCGATAGTTGAAAACGGCACTTTAGACGACGACCAAAAACGGCGCGATTTTACCATCAACGCCCTTGCTTTGGATTTGCGGAAAGAGCGTTTTGGCGAACTCTTAGACCCGTTCAACGGAATAGAAGATTTGCATAAGAAAATAATCAGAACACCACTGAATCCGGAAACAACCTTTTCCGACGATCCGCTCAGAATGTTGCGTGCAATACGCTTTGCAACACAACTGAACTTTAGGGTCGAAGACAAAACCTTTGACGCTATTTGCAAAAATAAAGAACGAATACACATTGTCTCGCAAGAACGAATTACGGAAGAACTCAACAAAATCATTTTGTCGCCCAAGCCGTCAATCGGGTTTCGCTTGCTCGAAAAATCAGGCTTGCTTGCCATTATTCTTCCCGAAGTAGATAAGATGAAAGGCGTTCATAAGCGTCAAGGAATATCGCATAAAGACAATTTTTATCACTCCATAGAAGTTCTCGACCGTTTGAGTGCCGTTTCGGACAATCTCTGGTTGCGTTGGGCTGCCATTTTGCACGACATCGGCAAACCACTGACACGCAGATTTATCTCCGGCTGCTGGACATTTCATGCCCATGACTACATTGGCGGAAAAATGATTCCGGATTTGTTCAAACGCATGAAACTGCCGCTGAATGAGAAAATGAAATTTGTGCAAAAATTAGTCGCCTTGCACCTCAGACCCATTGTTCTGTCGCAAGAAGAAGTTACCGATTCGGCTGTGAGAAGATTACTGTTCGATGCCGGCGACGATGTCGATGACCTGATGACCCTGTGCGAGGCTGATATTACATCGAAAAACGACGAAAAAGTGAAATTGTATCTCAACAATTTCAAACTTGTACGGCAAAAGCTGAAAGAAGTTGAAGAAAAAGATGCTATCCGCAATTTTCAACCTCCGATTAGTGGAAAGGATATAATTTGGGTTTTCAATTTAGAACCCTCGAGAACAATTGGCGACTTGAAAACAAAAATAAAAGATGCCATACTCGACGGACAAATCTCAAACGACAGAAAAGAAGCCTATCGTTTTATGATAGAAGAAGGGAAAAAAATGGGCTTGCATCCGAAAAATTCACTTCCTGAGCTTGATGCTTAGATGTGCTTCATGCAGCCTCACACAAGGCTGCTGAAGAGTGTTTGTTGTTTCGCTCAGTTGGGAAGCGGTTTAAACCGAGTTTTGGCAATTTCCCGTTGCACATTGTTTACGATTTTTTTTCCTTGCTTGGGATTGTAAATATAAAGTCGCTTCCTTCCTTCGGAGTGCTTTCTACGGTAATACTTCCTCCGTTTTTTTCAACAAAATCTTTGCAGAGCAAGAGTCCCAATCCTGTTCCGAATTCGCCATTTGTGCCATGTTTTGTAAAATTTTCTTCAATCTTAAATAACTTCTTCAAATCTTCGGCTTTCATGCCTAAGCCGTTGTCCGAAACTGTAACTTCTACATTTTCGTCTTGATATTTCGCCATAATGTGTACTGTTCCGCCTTCCGGAGTGAATTTTAGGGCATTTGAAATCAGGTTTTGGAGTGTTGACGAAAGCATATTTTCGTCGGCAAATAAAAACATATCTGTTATCACACCGGAAAACAAATTTATTCCTTTTTCTTTTGCCAAGCCGGAATAAAGCATTACAACATTGTCGATAATTTTTTTCAGTTCTATATTTCGGGGTTTAAAGTCTATGTGTCCGCTTTGCATTCTTGCCCATTCCAAAAGGTTTGTCAGCAGGTTATAAGCAGATTCTCCGGCTTGATATATGGAGTTGATAATCTCTTTTTGTTTCGTAGAATCATAATCCTGATAGTTGTTTTTCAGCAATTGAGAAAAGCCGATAATTGCATTGAACGGATTTTTCAGATCGTGTCCGATGATGGAAAACAGCCGATCTTTTGTAGCATTGAGTTTCAAGAGTTCTTGATTTTGTTTTTCGAGCAAGATATTTGCATTTTCAAGTTCTTGATTTTGGCTATTGATTGTATCCTGTGCCTTTTTCAGGTTCAGGTGGGTTTCGACACGGGCAAGCAGTTCAATCGTGTTGAATGGCTTTTTTATGTAATCTACACCTCCGATTTCAAATCCTTTGGAAAGGCTTTTAGCATCTGTTTTTGAGGTAAGAAAAATAATTGGAATCGACCGGCTTGACGGATTGTTTTTCAGTTGCCGGCAGACTTCAAAACCATCTATTTCAGGCATTATAATATCCAACAAAACCAAATCAAATACATGTGCTTTTGCCTTTTTTAAGGCAGTATTTCCGTTTAATGCTATTGCAGTAAGGTAACCTTTTGATTTCAAGAGTTTTGATATATAGTCGAGATTGGTTTTACTGTCATCGACAATCAGTATCTTTTTATACTTTCCTTTTTCATTCATTGTCTTTTAACTTAAAATGTACAGGGTGGCATTTCCCTTTTAATTTTTTTAGATTGAAATTTATTTACTACCTTTACAGCGGTTTCCGATTCTCTTTCATTGATACGTTTTTTTTATTTTACTGAAAATTTTTTTCAGACGTTTAATACGCAGTTTACAAATTTGGCTTTTACTACGAATTTATTTACAAATAAAAATAAAAAATATTTGATTATGAAAAAAATAGTTTATTTATTACTGATTGTGTTGTTTTTTAATGCTTGCCAATCGAATCAGGAGAAGAAAACAACAACAGATAAGCATTCAACAGAACACACCTTGTCTTGCGAGGGAACATACAAAGGAACTTTCCCTTGTGCCGATTGTAGCGGAATAGAAGTCTCTTTACAATTGAATTCCGACAAAACTTTTGTTTATCAAATGGTCTACATCGACAAAGAAGACGCACGCTTTGAGTACAAAGGAAATTATAGCGTCGAGAAAAATATATTGACCATTCAAGAAAACAACGAACCTGTGTATTTTTCCGTAGGCGACAATACACTTACGCTTTTAGACAGCAATTTAAAACCGAATACGGGCGAATTGGCTGAACATTACATACTCAAAAAACAGTGATAGAATTCCGCGAATTACACATAAAAATTACCATCTAATCAGGGAAGTGTGCTTGAAACAGGCACACTTTTATTGTTTTAATCTGCGACATTGTTCAGGATACTTATTTTCTTTTCGTTTTCAATAATCATGGAAGGAACGCCGTTGTATTCGGTTACGAATCCTTTAAAACTCACTTTTTTCCCTTTCAATTCTATTTCCGGATCGTAAGAAAAATTTATGAGGTTTTTCTTAAAAATAGATACCGTAAAAACCTGTTTCGGGAAAGCTTTGTCTAAATTTATAAATATATTGCCTTTTTTTGATTTATGAACAGAAACTACCGTGCCACAAACTTCCACTTTTTTCTTCGTATCTACAAATTGAGTAATAAATATGGTGTTGTATTGATTTTTCTGAAGTTTTTTCTGCGGAATCGGCAAAACATCATTTTTCTGTTTTTCAGGAAGCCAATCCTGAACGTTTTTTTGAGATTCAACATTGTTTTCCAGCTCATCGTCTAAATTCGGAAAAAAATCAATGCCGGTCAATTGCTCAATCTCGTCGATTTTTTTAGAATAAACCTCAACCGGAGCTTCTAACTTTTCGTTTTGCATCAAAAATGCAATGCCTCTTTTGTTTACAGGATCAACGGCTATTTTGAAAAACATTTTTGGGATACTCACTTTATTGACACCTTTTTCAATCACAGGCAAATCGTCGGACAAAACAGGTCCTGTAACGATAAACAAGGAAACGCCGTTTTGGAAAACATAAGTTCTGAGCATATTTTCCAACTCAGCCCATTTTTCGCGATTAAAATCGCCCAATTGCGGACTCATGTTCGAATAGAAATAAGATTCGGAAAGTGCTTTTTCAGACCAACGAAAATCTGCCGACGGAGCAAGGTGGCCACGATCGTAACCAAAACCCTCGTATTTATACGTATTGTCCGGTTGCAGATATTTCAGGAAGTAATCAGCCTCAACAGCCGAGCCTGTTTTTATTAAACTGTCCGGACGAAAATCATTGGTTCTTGAGATTCTCCCTTTTGCGATGTCCGGCGTGATAATATGCGCGACCCATTTCGCTTGTTCATGCTTCTCGGAATAGACCAAACACATGGCTACATGCTTGATTAACTCTTCGTTTTCCTCAAGTTTGGGAAGACATTTTAGGATTATTTCAGCTTGATTTTTTTTTAGTTTTACTTCTTCCAAAACAGCTTCAAGGCTGTCAATCAGGTGGTCATAATTGTCAATTTTTTTTTCAATATTGACGATTTTTTTATCAAAATTTTGGCAATAAGTGCTAATTGCAAATAAAAATGTGAAAAGAAATAAAGTAAGTTTCATGGTTGTGTAACGATTTTTTTAATTTATAGGGCATCAAAGATAAAAAAAGAAAGGGATAATTTGAAAGAAATCTTATTTTTATTTTTTGCATCGAAAACAAAGAAACCTGCACAAGGTGTTTCTGTAATTTTGCATATTTGCACAAAACAGGTCTAAACCTGACGAGATAGAAAAAGCAAGATGCTCAATTTTATCGAAAATAAGGCTGTGTTTATCAAAAAAACAGATAAATATTGCAGATAAATAATGTATTTTGAAAAATATTTTCGATAATTGTATGTTTAATTAAATATGACGAAAACAGTCCATGACTGAATTTATTGTCAGGCACACGCAAGCATGATTAAAATAAATTGGGGGAAAAAGGACTTTTTCTCAATTTTAAACATATGAATGAATAATTGATAATCAATGAATAAAAAAATAATCGTTTTTTTTGTAGTTTTGTTCAATATTGTTCTTGTACAAGCGCAAGATGTTGGTTTTTCTCAATTTTATGCAAACAAATTATACCTGAATCCGGCACTTGCCGGAACGACAAATTGCCCTTTGGTAGCAGTAAATTATAGAAATTATTTCCCAACAATTACGAATGCCTACACAACTTACTCTGCCTCAATAGACCAGTATAAAAAAAGTTTGCACGGCGGTGTTGGCTTGCTCATAATGCGCGACGAACAAGGAAAAGGAACGATAAACACAAGCAGCGTTTCCGGAATGTACAACTATACGTTTCGGGTAACAAACAATTTTAGAATAAAGGCAGGTTTGCAAGCATCCTTGATCCTTCGCAATATAGACACCGATGGATTGGTATTTCCGGACATGATAGATCCGTTTACCGGAGAAATCGGCGAAAGCAAAGAAATAATTTCCGGAGGCGTGAAAAATCATGTTGCCTTTTCGAGCGGCATAGTTGCTTATACAAAAAAATTGTATTTCGGCATAGCAGCACACCACCTGAACGAATGGAAAGAACTCGAAAATCAGGAAAAATATGATATTCTGCAGCGCAAGTACACATTTCATATCGGATATAAATTCCCGATAACAAACAGAGAAACAGATTTTGAACTGTCAGTCTCACCAAATTTAGTTGCACAAATGCAAGGCGAGTTCAAGCAAATAAACTATGGCTTTTATGCCAATTATAAATCCATTGTAACCGGAATTTGGTTGCGCCAAAATTTTGGAATTGATATAAATTCCGTAACTTTGCTGTTGGGATATACGCGTGAGTCTTTTAGACTTGGGTATAGTTTTGAGATTCCAATCAATGAACTTTCGGCAAGTCTTTTTGCAGCACACGAAATATCATTGCTTATATATTTGCCTTGCAAGCAAAAAAGTAATAAGTATAGAGCAATAAGTTGCCCCAAATTTTAGTTTATATAGAGTAAAAAGTTGTTAAAAAAAATAATGCTATGAAAAGTATCCAAAAGCTAAGTAATTTGCTTCTAATTTCGATTTTTTTGTTGACTTCTTGCAACAAATGGAGAAAAGACACGTCAAACACCACCGGTTGGTCTTATAACGATCCGGAAAACGGAGCTTTTGAGGTTTCGCCCTATGTTGAACAACAAACCGGTCCGGGTTTGGTGCTGATTGAAGGCGGTCGTTTCACAATGGGGCGCGTTGAGCAAGATGTCATGTACGATTGGAACAATTTCCCCAGAACCGTAACTGTTACATCATTTTATATGGACGAAACAGAAGTTCGTAATGTCGATTATCGAGAATACCTTTACTGGACTTCGCGAGTTTATGTCTCGTTTCCTGAAGTTTATCAAAACGCACTTCCCGACACATTGTGTTGGCGCAGGCGATTAGCCTACAATGAGCCTTACGTCGAATATTATTTCAGACATCCCGCATACCATGACTATCCGGTTGTCGGAGTCAGTTGGGTTCAGGCAGATAAATATTGCGCATGGAGAAGCGACAGGGTGAACGAACAAATTCTTGTTGACGAAGGAATTTATGAACACGACCCGGAACAAAAAGACGAAAACAATTTTGTAACCGAAGCATATCTTGCAGGACAGTACGAAGGAGTAGTAAGAAAAAATTTGCCGGATCTCAGAAACGACAGTGAAAACGGTCGTCCGGTAAGAATGGAAGACGGTATTTTCCTTCCGCGATACAGACTTCCGACCGAAGCAGAATGGGAATATGCCGCAATGGCACTTTTGGGAAACTCTGTCGATGAGCGAATCTATACCCGAAAAATATATCCTTGGAACGGACACTGGCTAAGAAACGACGGACGTGTTGACGGAAAAAACTTTCAAGGTTTGCTTATGGCAAACTTCAAACGCGGAAGAGGCGACATGATGGGCGTTGCAGGATATTTGAACGACAACGCAACCATTACGAACCGTGTTGATTCTTACTGGCCAAACGATTTTGGATTGTATTGCATGGCAGGAAATGTGAACGAATGGGTTGGCGACGTATATCGTCAAATGACTTTTGTTGATTTTGAAGATATGAACCCATATCGCGGTAATATTTTCCAAGTTATTGACAAAGACAATCAAGGAGTTGCCAAGCCAAAAGATAAGTACGGAAGAATTAAGAAAAGAAATATGACTCCGGAAGAATGTATGCACAGAGTAAACTATACAAGAGCTTACAACATAAACTATAAAGACGGAGACGTGCAATCGAGCCCCAATACAGCAAAAGATCCGGATTGGAAAAAAGAAGATCCTGATCCAAAAGGAAATGATTCCGGAAGAATGTATTATCAAGGAAGAGGCGAAAATTCAATAGGAATAACCTCATTGGTAAACGACCACTCGCGTGTATATAAAGGCGGCGGTTGGCGCGACAGAGCCTACTGGCTTTCGCCGGGAGCAAGACGCTACCTTGATGAAAACAAATCAAGCGACGATATAGGATTCCGATGTGCCATGATTCGAGTTGGAGACAATCCCGGAAATTTTTAAAACACAGAAAAAGCTTGCAGAAATGCAGGCTTTTTTTTGCAACTTTCCTTTTTGGGCTTCTCTACTATGTTGTAGTTTCACAGCTTCTACGGCAAAGCTAAATTTGTAAAAAAATTGTAATTTCAAGTTTTGCCTAAAAACAACATTTTCTTAGGCGTATTTTCTGAATGCACCATGCATAATAAATTCCTGTTTATTAATAATTTATATTAAACAATAAGGTGTTGTTAAATTAGTATAGCAAACGGCAATATAACTATATTTGAAAATTAATAAAGCATTGTTTTACAGTATTTTATCTTTTGCAATGTTTTATAAAACCATATATGTTTAACAATACCGTTTTTAGTATAATGTTCGTTCTATATTCTAACTAACGTAAAATTTAACTCATTGTTTATCAGTATTTAAATTAAATCCAACATCTTCAGGTTTGAGTGCAAATTTAGTAATATTTTTTTTAAGTGATGGGTGATTTGCTTACGCCAAAGGTTTTCTCTTAACTTTCATCCTTATAATCATGCCCTTGTGTGTCTAAAAACTTTTAGTCATAGGCGTTTCATACGGAAAAATTAATTGTAGAATAAATAAAAATAGGCTTAATTTATTATCTTGCAGCCCATTTTATCCCTTAAATATCATTTATATGAGTAAAATATTTTCATCAATTATAAGAAAAATAGGATTAATCAAATTTGCAGACAAAATCAGATATTATATTCTTTTAATAAGCACATATAAACAAAGACATGATTTTAAACGTAAAAATTCAAATATCATTCTGCCACCTCCTTATTTTTTGTACGAAACATTTAATCTAAATTATTTCAGTTTTTATGACAAGAGTATTGAAACTGCTGAATGGCTTATTGGCTATTTAAAAAAATACAAAAAACTTGAAAACGTCAATATTTTAGACTGGGGCTGTGGACCGGATAGGGTAATAAGACATCTTCCTTCATATATTCAAAAACCATGTAAATATTATGGTACAGATTACAATAAAAAATATATAAAATGGTGCAGTAAAAATTTAGCCAATATAAACTTTTCCTTAAACAAATTACAGCCTCCATTGGAATATCAATCAAATTTTTTTGATATTATTTATGCTATATCAATATTTACACATCTTTCAGAAAAAATGCATTATGCTTGGTTTAAGGATTTAATTCGAGTCTTAAATCCCGGCGGAATCCTTTTTTTAACTTTACATGGAGATGCCTTTATTGAAAAATTAACATATTCTGAAAAACAAATGTTTCAAAATGGGAAGTTGGTAGTCAAAGGTAATACAAAAGAGGGACATAGAACATTTGGAGCCTTTCAACCTGAATCTTTTGTGAAAAAATTAGTTGGGAAGAATACTATTTTGGAACACATTAAAGGCAAAGTTGTTGCAGGAAAACCACAACAAGATGTTTGGATTATTCAGAAAACAATATAGTTTTAACAGAATAGGCTAACTTTCACCTTTTTAATATGGACAGTTTCGTGCAAAATTTATACATAAGATGTGGCTTTCGAGAGTGTATTATTCTGAGGATATTTAATTTCGTACATTATTATCAATAATTCTGCGTTTCCCTGCGTGAAATCAATATTAAAAAGTATAGATTAATAGCTATCTTAGGATTTTAAATTAAGTTTGCATAGTTGATGTGAATTTACTAATTTTGTCCTCAAAATATAAAATATAAATTTCAACTAAAATTTAAATAAATGAAAAAAAGTTTTGTAATTATTGTAAGTTTATTTTGTTTTTATGCAATTTGCTTTGTTGCCTGTGATAAAGAACAGAACTTGGGAAAAAAGAATATAGAAAGTTCTTATAAGTTACCTGATGTTTTAAAATTAGGCATAGATCAAAAAAACAATTTGCTTGTGTTTTCAGATAAAAAACATTTTGAGTTGGTAGTCAATACATTGAAATCTGAGAATGAAAAATATTTAACAACTTACTTTGAAGGAAAGCAAGATTTAAATGAAAGTGAACTCGAAGAACAAGTAGAAAAAGATGAGTTTAATCCATTTTTGGTTTATGAAACATTTGAAAATTACCATTCTTTTAAAACTTTAAGGGCATTACTAAAAAAACGTGAAGATAAATGGTTAGATGAAAATGAAGATATATTGGCTGAAACAAATCCATCTATTTATCCTTTATCCGAAAGGTGTTTAAATATTGCAAATGAAAATGGAGAATATATGATTGGAGCAACAATATATAGAATTGAATCCGACGGATTGGTATATGAAATACAAAATTCTGATTTTATTGTATTGAACTCTATTCGAAGTGGAAACTATGATATTCATGCAAAATCAAACAATCCAAACGTTATTATTCATAGAAAAGAAGTTCGTTCTAATCTAAAAAGTAGGGGACACTGTAAAGCTTATTTAAGACATACAAAAAATAATTCTTATGCACATAACAGAAAAATGCACTGCATACTTGATATTGATTGGGATGGTTGGGGTTCAGCAGCCAAAGCAAAAGCGAAATGCTATAAAAAGAAAAAGAATATTTGGGGAAAAAGGAAATGGAAACGTCATTGGACAGATATGGGAACATCTGTGTGTGTAAATGATAGAGATATTAATTGTAAGGAGCAAAAACCTTATGGTTTGCAATGTAATTCCAAATATAGAAAGTGGGCTTATTATGTTTCAACTCATGTTTATGGTGAAGGTTCAGGATTAAGGGTTAAACGGGGTGAATATGGAGGTGTTTTTAGAAAAAAAGGATATAATGATTTTGCTATAAGTTGGTAATTTATAAAATACGTCAAGAATGCAAAAGTATCTGATTTATACATTTGTTTTACTTTTTTCGATAAAAATAAATGCACAAGACAGTACTATGGTAAAAAGAAAATTCAATGTTGAATTTTCTTTTTATTGTTTTGGCAGTAAAAATACGGTGAATAATACACAAGGAGATAAACTTGCCAAAGGTTTTGTAGAACTTAATACCGGAAATATTGTTCGTTTTAGTTATGATTTTAATCAAAATCATGCAGTAGGTATTGGATTAAACTATTATCGAAAGAATATTTCAATAGATTATACACTTGAGAAACAGAAATATAACTTACCATATCCAATAGATGGTCCAAATACATACATCTTGCATGTTATGGGGCTACCTGTTAGTTACCAATATTCTGTTTCAATTACTGAAAATATAAAACTAAGTACACAACTGGGATATATAATTAGTTTTCCTATGATGGGAAAGGTCGATTCAGGAGTAGATTTAATAAAAAATCAACAACAAAAAAGAATTTTATCAATCATATATAATAATCCACACAAAAGTAATAATTTATTTTTTGAGTTTGGATTTCGTAAGGCTCTGAAAAGAAATGAACTTAAATTTAGTTTACTAAGCCAAATACCCTTAAAAAAATTAGTTTTTGCACACTATACTTTTTTTAATGAAATACCTGATAAAACTTCAAAAGGTATTATAAAATCAGGCTTAGGTTATATTGGTTTAAATATAAGTTATATTTTAACCCACAAAAAAATGAAATGAGAAACTTTTTCTTAATATTTATTATTCCGGTTTTGCTTTCGTGCGAATATGAAACTGAAATTGATATACCTCATAGTGAAACTAAAATTGCAGTAAGTTGCTTTTTAATACCGCAAAAAGATATTGAAATATATATTTGCCAAAGTATTCATATTTACGACACAAAAGAAATCCCAATTACCGATGCCACCGTTGAATTATACGAAGAAAATATAAAACTCGAAACCATAGCACACGATGAAAACGGTTTTTACCGAACTGTTAAACAACCACAAATAGGAAAAAACTATTCCATTGAAATAAATGTACCCAACTTTGAAATAATAAAAGCAAATACGAGTATTCCACTTCCCGTAAAAATTGATAGTACAAGAATAAAAAGAAATATAGGAACAAGTAAAAATGGAAATTCGCTATCCTATTACCAAATACTTGTAAATATACCCAATACTAATAAAACAAATTATTACGAATACATTTTTGAAGCATTAACTGACTCTATAAATATATTCGGGCAAGTCAATTTAGGAAACTCCTTCAGCTATGATGCAATAATTATGAATGAAGGAGATATTTATACTAAATTTTTTTCTAATAGTTTATATAATAACTCACACTTTAATTTAAACTTATATTTTGAAGACCCTATTGATTTTTTCTTCGGAGAAGATACGGTAAAGTTTACCGTATCTTCTCAAATTTATTCACTTAGCAAAGAATTGTATTTATACAAAAAAAGCCTAAAAAAATACAATGAAAATCAAAATAATATTTGGGAACTAAACAATCCTCCAGCAATTTACTCAAATATTGAAAATGCTTACGGTATTTTTGCAGGATTATCGTTTAGCAACGTTATTTCTGAACGAATTACAGAAGCCATCGAATGAGAACAATCGTATTTTTTATATTTATCATTATAGGTTTTAATGTTTATGCGCAAATACGCATTAGCGGATATATTTCAGATAAAGATACCGGCGAAAGATTAATCGGAGCGAATATTTATGAAATAAATTCAAAAACAGGAGCTGTTTCCAATCAATTTGGTTATTATTCATTTTTATTACATAATACAAATTTTTGTGAATTAAGAGTATCATTTATTGGTTATCAGACAGTAAATGTCAAGTTTAATTTGAAACGAGATACAGTAATAAATTTTTCGTTAAATTCAAATATTTCACTTCAAGAAGTTGTAGTAACAGCCGAACGTTCTATTGAAAAGAGATCGGAAATGAGCGTGGTTGAGATACCAATTCAGCAACTTAAAACTTTGCCAATGCTTGCCGGAGAAGTTGATATTATTAAAGCTATGCAACTTATGCCCGGAATAAAATCGGGAAGCGAAGGGCAAAGCGGAATGTACGTACGTGGCGGAAGCCACGACCAAAACCTTATTTTACTTGACGATGTACCAATATATTATATCAATCACCTTGGCGGGTTTGTTTCCGTTTTCAATCCTGATGCAATAAACAATTTGAAATTATATAAAGGCGGTTTTCCTGCCCGATATGGCGGACGCTTATCTTCGGTGATGGATGTTCGCATGAAAGACGGAAACTTAAATAAGAGAAAAACAAATATTACTTTTGGTTTGATAAGCTCTAAATTTCAAACCGAAGCACCTATAAAAAAAGATACGTCTTCGTATATAATTTCAGGACGACGATTTATGTACGATTTATTTAGTCGTCCCATAACATGGCTGGTAAACGATAAACATTCAATGGGATATACATTTTATGATTTAAATATTAAATTAAATTATAAATTTTCAGAAAAAAATCGTTTATTTTTTAGTTTTTATATGGGGAATGATAAAATTTTAACAAGAAAAAAGGATAGAGAAGACGGAGAAAAGGAATTAATGGAGAATAAAGGGAAATGGGGTAATTTATTGTTTGCTCTTAGATGGAATCATATTTTTAACAATCATTTTTTTGGAAATATTACCACTTACTATACAAAATATAATTATCTGTCGGCATTTAAATTTAAAAATGAAAAAATAGATAAAATATCAGAAGTTCATTACAATTTTTCATCAGGAATAAATGATTATTGTGTAAAAAGCGATTTTGAATATTATACCTCCAATTTAACCATTCGTTTCGGCTCTAAACATGTTTATCATATTTTTAAACCCAATACAGGTTTTATCAAACAAAGAGGTTTTTCAAATATAGACAGCAGTTTTAACGTGAAAAAATATTATGCTTTTGAAAATTCATTATATATTGAGAATGAGATGAAAATAGGTAAAAATATAAACTTCAACATAGGTGCAAAAGCAAATTTTTATTCCATAGAAAATAAACATTATTCAAACATCGAACCTCGATTTTTAACAAACTTAAACATACCAAAATATTTTGCTTTAAAAGCATCATATTGCAAGATGATACAATATGTTCATCTGTTAAGTTATTCGGGAGCGGGATTGCCGGCTGATTTATGGATGCCGACAACCCAAAATGTTCCGCCTCAACATTCCGACTTATTTGCAGCGGGAATTTCAAAATCACTTTTCAACAACGCCATAGAATTAAGTATTGAAACCTATTACAAAACCATGAATAACCTGATTGATTATTCGGCGGGTGAAAGTTTTGCAGGAAATAATACAAAAAATTGGGAACAACTTATTGAAATCGATGGCAACGGAAAATCAAAGGGCATAGAATTATTGATACAAAAAAAGCAAGGTAAATTTAACGGTTGGATTGCTTATACATTATCAAAAACTACACGACAATTCGACAATTTGAATTTAGGTCGAGAATTTCTTTATACTTATGATGCGACACACGATTTTGCAATAACAGGAAATTATTATTTTAAAGAAAATTTATACTTCTCATTAACTTGGGTTTACACAAGCGGCAGAGCTGTTACCATGCCAAACGAACATTATACTTCCATACGTTTATTGCATAATCAAAATATTACGGAAAATATAATACCTGATTATGAAAGAATAAGTTACACAAGCTATTATGAAAAAAATAATGTAAGAATGCACCCGTATCATCGTTTAGATTTAGGATTAACATATAAAAAAAACAAACGTAAAAGTGAACGAATTTGGAGTTTTAGTATTTATAACGCATACAACAGACAAAATCCATATTATTACTATACAACAATAGATAAAGTTGAAGATGTGAATGGAAATGAAACCAATGAATATAAAAAAAACACCTACGCACGAAGTTTATTTCCCGTAATTCCGGCAATAAGCTATACGATTAAATATTAACAGAGCCTTAAAAATGATACACTTATGTCGGTTGCTTTGTCCCGTCCTAAAAAAGTTTAGAAACAAATACCGTATTTTTTATTTATGATAGAAATCCCTTTTTTTGTATATTGGCGCAATATAAAAAGCATAAAATGAAAGAACATCACCACCATCATGACGAAGAGTTCGTCAAAACATTGAGCGACAATATCAGCGAATTGGTCAAGAAAAAATTAAGCAAAGGCACTTACCTTACTCAAATTGAATCGAATCTCAATGATTTGATAAACAGAGCTTTTTCTGCAAACGAAAGAGAGCTGTATAAACATCTTGACAATTATTTTGATCAGTTGCTCAAAGATGCGATTTATGATGCTTTGACTGATTTTGATTTGAGAGATCGCATTAGAAACAAAATTCTTGAAAAACTCTTAAACGACAAGATGATAGACGCATTGGTTGAAAGAATTGTAAGGCGGATTTCCGGATAGTTGCGCTTGCGATATTCGCCGTGAACAAAAAAAAACGTTTCAATCTTAAAACGATTGAAACGTTTTTTTTGTTCGAGCAAAACTGACTATGAGTTTTGCGGTTGCGATACGATGTGCACATCGCGTTGTGGAAAAGGAATTGATATTTTGGCAGCGTCAAGAGCTATTTTGCAATTTGCAAGCGTATCAAAATAAACATCCCAATAATTAGCAGGAGTACACCACGGACGCACAACAAAATTCACCGAACTGTCTGCCAACTCAGAAACTGCTACTGTTGGAGCAGGGTCTTTCAATACTCTTTTGTCTTTTTGCAACACACCCATTAGAACCTCTTTCGCCTGTTTTATATCAGCCTCATACGCTACGCCAATAACCAAATCGACACGAAGAAGACCTTTGGCGGTATAATTTACAATATTTCCGTTCGAAGCAGCACCGTTGGGAATAATTGCAGTTTTGTTTTGCGGAGTGGCTAATTTCGTAACAAAGATTTCAATTTCTTCAACAACACCCAAATGTCCCTGAAGTTCAATCAAATCACCAACTTTATAAGGTCTGAATAATAAAATAAGTGCTCCGCCGGCAAAGTTTGCCAAAGTTCCTTGCAACGCAAGTCCGACAGCCAAACCCGCAGCACCAATAACCGCTACAAATGAGGTTGTTTCAATTCCCAGCATTGAGGCAATACTGATGAATAACAAAATTTTCAAACCCCAACCCAACAGCGAGCTAACAAAAGAAACCAAAGATACTTCAACTTTGTTTCTTTCCAATCCTTTCTTTGTCAGACGAATAACGAATTTGATGATTTTCAAACCAATCCAGAGGGTAATCAGCGCCAACAAAACTTTAGGACCGTATTCAAGGGTTTTGTCCAAAAGTTTTTCTGCCATAATTTTCATATTTCCAATATTTTCTTCCATAATTTAAAATTTAAAGGTTAATATTTAAGTATTTGATGCAATTTTTTTCTTAAAATTATTTTTCTGACTGTTAAAATTTATACGACAACCCGATTCCAAGCACTTCTTTAAACTGTGTGCGAGGACCTTTTTTGTCCGTTATACCATCGTCGTTCGTATCTACGGCAATATCAACATCATCGTCATACAACAAATGTGTTGAAATACTTGCACTAATAAACTTATTTACTTTCATGGAGATAAGCACTTCCCAACTTATATCGAGATTTTGAGGATTGTCGATATAATTCGAGAATATATCTATTTTCGTTTGGAGACCCACGTTTTCAAACAGATCTTTTTTCATCTGCATTTTCAGGTATCCTCCGAATTCTTGTCTGCTCTTTTTTCCTTTTTTTATCACTTCGCCCAAATCGTTCAGTTCTGCTTTATCAACACCAAAAGCTCCTGCGTTTGCCAAATCTTGATCATTGACAATCGTAATTTTTGCCGTAAGCGGCGAAAAAAACAGCGAAAAATGCTCACATGGTTTATAGTCTAAACCTAAAGAACCCAAGATATAAAGAGGTGCTAAAAAATTGGAAATTTCCACCGAGTCATTCGGATACTTGTAGCCTGATGCCATTTGTGTTTTAAAATTTATCAATGCAGAATAATAAAGCCCTTTTTTAATTTCTCGTCCGTATTTCGATGCAAGATCAATTTTATCATCTGTTTTTATAAGTTTATCATCACCCTGTTTTTGAATTCCGTATGCAAGGTCGAGTGTGTTTTCAAAGCTTGTTTTTCCCTTTTTATAGTTTGCGAAAAAACTACCAAAGCTTCCGAACGCCAGCGAATTTTCCCCTCCGGCAGCCCAGTTTGTCATGGAAACCTGAGAGAAATTTAAAGACATAACTCCGCCTGTTTTCCAAACTTTCGTCGAATCGGCATCTTCTTTCGGCGACGCTGTTTCAAGGCTTGCCACTTTTGCGTAGCTCATCAATGTAAAAATTGTCAATAGAATAAAAATAATGCTTACTCTTTTCATCATTTGTGTAAAATTTTTAATTTAAATAAAACTTCATGTTAAGATTAATTATCTTTTTTTATAGTAAAAGTACATATTTTTTTTTCTTTAAACAAATAAGTTTTCATTTGGTTCAATGAATATTGAAAGAAAAGCCCGCTTGTATAGACCATAAATCAATCGAAGAATAGTATTTTTGATATACAATTCCGCCTGTTAAGTAACTAAAAACATGCGGAATATCTAAGAAACGGAAACTCGCTCTTAGATTTATTTCAGTAAAAACGTGGTTTCCTGTATCATAATCATAGGCAAAACGTCCTTCGAGGCTTGTCAGTACTTGTTGGTCATTCAGTCGCAGTTCGAGGCTTGCAAAATTTTCGTTATACGTATCTTTATAACGTCTGCCTACCATACTTCCGGAAATCGGGTCTAAGCTCGAAGCCGTAAAATTTTCAACAAATATTCCGCTCCCGACTCGTATGTTAAGTTCTTCTATTGGCAAAAAATTTAGTTCCACCACTTGCCATTCGTACACTTTGTATATGTCTGCCGAAGCGTCTTTATAATCAGCAAGATAGTTGAACCTGAAATCGCTTGACAAAACGCCCCAAGTTCCTCTGATGCGAGGCAGCAAATTGAAATAATTGTCTTCAGGACCATACGCAAAATGCGGCATCAGATCAAGCGAAAGGACAGTCGGGTCTTTGTCTCTGTTTTCCATCAAATAAGCGTGGTGCGAGAGCAAAGCCTCAAAGGCAATTGCAAAAGCAAACTCAAAACACGCTTCGCCACAAGCATCTAAGCAAGGATTGTCCGAGTTGCCGCCGCCATAGTTGTAACTGTCCGAGTTGCCACCGGAATTTTTGTTCTCTCTCGATTTTTTCTTAATGTCATCAACCTGTGCAGATGCAAAAAGAAATTGAAACAAAAGTAATGCTGTAATAATATATTTCATCGTTTGTATTTTATGAGTAATAAGTGATTCGCTATATATTTTATTTCTTAAACTTTTACTTTTAAACTTATTTTCACCATGCAATAATACTATTTTAATGGTTCTGAAAAGCAATTCTTTTTAATTTTTCATGAAAATATTATGTTTGAAAAATGTTCTCATTTTACAAATAATTTTTTCTAAATTTAGCAAATTTTTTTTTACAGAAAATCAATTTTCAATTTATATTTTCTTTATGTTGCGTAAAAACCTGTTGTTTTTAATTTTTCTTGCAATGATATTGGGTGCGGTTTTGTTCGGAACACATTATTATGCAAAAATTTTCTATAAAAATGTTCGGATTAGGCAAGAAAACGCATTTTATTTGTTCATTCCGACCAATTCGACTTTCGATGATGTTATGGAATTGTTGAAACAAAATCATTTATTAGAAAATTACGAATCTTTCGTCTGGCTTTCGCACATAAAAAACTATCAAAATCATGTCAATCCCGGAAAATATCGTCTTTATAACAACATGAGCAACAATGAGCTGATAAATCTTCTTCGTTCCGGAAGGCAAGTTCCGATAAAGCTTGTTTTTACGAACATTCGCACCATTGAAAATCTGGCAGGAGTTGTCGGCAAACAAATAGAAGCCGATTCAATGGAAATATCAGATTTGCTTCACGACGAAGCCTTTATTGAAAAATTCGGCTTTGACCGCACAAGCATTCCCGCTTTGTTTATTCCGAATACTTATGAATTTTACTGGAATACGTCTGCAAGAAAATTTGTAACAAAAATGAAACGCGAATACGACAAATTTTGGAACGACTCAAGACGAAACAAAGCAAAAGCCATTGGGCTTACACCGAAAGAGGTTGCGGTTTTGGCTTCGATAGTACAAGCAGAACAAAACACACACAAGGAAGAAAAACCTATTATTGCCGGATTGTATATCAATAGGTTAAAAAAACGAATGTATCTGCAATCCGACCCAACTATCGTATTTGCGAAAGGCGATTTTTCAATCAAAAGAGTGCTGAATCGCGACAAAGCCATTGATTCGCCGTACAATACCTACAAGAGAATAGGCTTGCCGCCAGGACCGATAAATTTCCCCGAAATTTCATCGCTCGATGCGGTTTTAAATTACGACAAAAATGACTATCTGTTTATGTGTGCCAAAGAGGATTTTTCCGGCTATCACTATTTTGCCAAAACAAACAGGCAACACGCAATTTACGCCCGAAGATATCAGGCTGCACTGAACAAACAAAAAATATATCGTTAAATAACTTAAAATTATTGTATTATGAAAGCATTTCACGCATACGACATTCGTGGTATTTACAATTCTGATTTTAACAAAGACGACGCTTATAAAATCGGATACTTTTTGCCCAAATATTTGAAAACCAACAAGGTTTTAATTGGTAGAGATGTCAGAACATCTTCCGACGAAATTTTCGAGTATCTCTCAAAGGGAATTAATGATGCCGGTGCCGATGTTTACAATCTTGGATTGGCAACAACCCCAATGGTTTATTACATGACCGCAAAAGAAGATTTTGATGCCTCCGTGATGATAACAGCTTCGCACAACTCAAAGGAATACAATGGCATGAAAGTTTCGCGAAAAGGAGCTTTGCCCGTTGGTTATGACACCGGATTGAACGAAATCGAACGAATGATGAAAGAGGAAACGATCGTTCCGCTTGAAAATAAAGGCAAAATTATAGAATTTGACAAAAAAAGCGCATACCTTGATTTTCTGAAAAACTATCTGGTTGATTTTTCGGAATTGAAATTTGCAGTCGATTGTTCAAACGGCATGGCAGGGCTGATTGTCAAAGAGCTTTTGGGTGATCAAGCGATTTATTTGTTTGACGAACTCGACGGAACATTTCCGAATCACGAGCCTAATCCGCTTGTACAGAAAAACTTGGTACAACTACAAAATGTTGTTAAAAAAAACAAATGCGATTTGGGAGTAATTTTCGACGGCGACGCAGACCGCGTGATGTTTGTCGATGAAAAAGGCGAATTTATTTCCCCCGATTTGATGATTGCCGTACTCGGACATTATTTCCTTGAAGAAAAAGGCATGAAAGGAAAAGTGATTCAAGACATTAGAACATCAAAAGCCGTTGGGGAATATTTGTCTGATTTTGGCGGAGAAATAAACATGTGGCGCGTAGGGCGCGCATTTGCCGCAACGAAACTTCGCGAAATCGACGGTATTTTTGGCGGCGAACTTGCCGGACATTACTATTTCCGTGATTTTTATTACTCTGACTCCGGAATGCTTGCAGCCTTGCTGATTTTGAGGATTCTGGACAATTTCAAGAAAAAAGGCATCAGTGTTTCACAAGTGATCGAAAAAATAAAAACGTACGAATCTTCGGGCGAAATAAATTTCAGAATCGAAAAGAAAAAAGAAGCGATGGAAGCAGTACGCAAAAAATTTGAAACAGAAGAAAAAGTAACCGCCTTTTTCGATTTTGACGGCTATCGCCTTGAATTTGCCGATTGGTGGTTCAACATTCGCCCGTCGAACACAGAACCTTACCTTCGTCTGCTTGTCGAAGCAAACCAAAAAGAACTGCTTGATAAAAAAGTAGCAGATATTACAGAAATTATCAAAAAATTCAATTAAAAAATTTCTAACATGAAAAACAAACTTATTATTACGCTTGTTGTTACTGCTTTTCTGTTCTCGTCGTGCGAAGTGCTGAAAGAGCTGAAAACTTTTGCAAAATGCGATTTTAAAATGGGCAAACTTGTGAATCCGAACCTTGCCGGAGTGAGCATAAAAGACAAAAAGAAAGTAACAGATTTGTCGTTCAGAGATGCAGCAAAACTCACTTATGCCTTGACAAAAGGATCGCTTCCATTAAATTTCACCTTGAATATAGATGCGAAAAATCCGAATCCGTCGAAAGCTTCGTTGAACTCAATGGAATGGATTGCTTTTATTGACGGTATCGAGATGGTTCGCGGCAACATGAACCAACGCATTGAAATAGCAGCCAACAACGGAGTTGCGACCATTCCGCTGAATGTTAATATTGACTTGAAAAAAGCATTAAATAAAAAGACAAAAGATGCTTTGCTCAATTTTGGCTTTAATCTGGCTGATGCGAGCGACCAACCGACACGAGTCAGCCTGAAAATAAAACCCACGATTGTTGTTGCCAATATTCCGCTGACCTATCCGGGATATTTTACAGTAACAAAAGAATTTAGCTCAGGAGGAAGATAGAAAACAAAACGCAGGAATAAAATCCTGCGTTTTTTTCAATTACTTTTTCACAAAAGACAGGTTTTCTTCTACTTCACGGCTCAGATCGCCATCGACAAGAATACGTCCACAATGTTCGCAAACAATAATCTTTTTTCTTGTACGAATGTCCAATTGTCTTTGTGGCGGAATTTTGTTGAAACAACCGCCACAAGCGTCGCGTGCAATGGTAACTACGCCTAAACCATTTCTGGCATTTTTCCGAATTCGTTTGAAGGCTGTAAGCAAGCGAGATTCAACCGACTTTTCAATATCTTTCGCTTTTTCCTGAAGTTCCTCTTCCTCGCGTTGTGTTTCAACAACAATCGACTCAAGCTCTTCTTTCTTGTGTTCCAAATCGCTGCTTCTTTCCTGAATCTGCTTGTCGGCTTCTTCCAAAACAATCTTTTTATTCTTTATCTGCTCGGTGTATTCTTTTATCCTTTTGTTGGCAAGTTCAATTTCAAGATTTTGATATTCAACCTCTTTCGACACAGCATCAAATTCACGGTTATTGCGCACTTTCATTTGTTGCTCTTCGTACTTTTTTATCAAGGCTTCGGCATTGGCAATCTCTGTCTTTTTTGCCGAAATAGAACTCTGCAAAGACTTGATTTCTTCTTGAATCTTGCTTATGCGTGTGTTCAATCCCACCAATTCGTCTTCAAGATCTTCAATTTCAAGCGGAAGTTCGCCGCGCAACCTTTGAATATTATCAATTTCAGAGCCAACCAACTGAAGCTCAAACAAAAATCTAAGTTTCTGTTCAACTGTTATTTTTTTCTTATTGACTTTCTTTTCTTCTGCCATAATTATTTTGAGAAATTTATCGGATTTGTATTAATTTCTGAGCTATAAACTGCAAAAGTAGAAAATTTTTTGCTTATCAAAGCATAAAAAACTTCTTTTACAAATTGTTCGGTTTCAAAATGTCCGACATCTGCTATTAAAATACGATTATCTGCATCAAAAAACTGATGATATTTGAAATCGCCACTTACAAAAACATCTGCACCGGAAGCAATTGCTTTGTTTAACAAGAAACTTCCGCTTCCTCCACAAACGGCTACGGTTTTCACTTCTCGTTGCAAGAGAGCCGTATGCCGAATCACATCAACATGAAACACCTTTTTCAAATGTGCCAAAAAATCTTTTTCATTCATTTCGTTTCTCAGCTGACCAATCATTCCCAAGCCTGCCTTTTCATATACATTTTCTAAAGGATAAACATCATAAGCAGGCTCTTCGTAAGGGTGGGCTTTTATCATTTCCCGCACCACTTTCGCAAGCAAATATCGAGGAAGAATTGTCTCAATCTTGACTTCATTTTCAAAATGAATCCTTCCTTTTTCGCCAACAAAAGGATTGGCATCTTCCGACGCTCTGAAACTCCCTTTTCCTTCAGCATTAAAGCTGCAATTGTCGTATTTGCCTATAAAACCCGCTCCGGAGTTGAAAATAGCCTGACGCACCTGCTCCGCTTGTTTAAGGGGGACAAAAACAACAAGTTTGCAAAGTTTGCCCGAAACCGGCGAAAGAGAACGCGGATTTTCTATCCCGATTTTTTCGCATATTTTCGTATTTACACCTCCGGCAAGGCTGTCGGCATTGGTATGTGCCGCAAATATGGTAATACGATTTCTGATAGCTTTTAAGATAATCCTTTCCGTATAATTTTTGCCTGTAATGCTTTTTAGTCCGCTAAAAATCACAGGGTGATGCGCCACAATCAGGTTTGCGCCTTTCTGTATTGCCTCATCAACAACCGCTTCTGTAACATCAAGCGTTACAAGCACTGCTTTCACGGCAATATTTGACTCGCCGACCAAAATCCCGTTGTTGTCCCACGACTCCTGAAATGTTGTAGGAAATTGTTGTTCAATGTATTTTGTTATTTCGCTAATTTTTGTCATGCTATAAATTTTCTTTTAAATCAAGCAAAAGTTGTTTAATATCTTTCAAGGATTTGATAACCTGAAAATTATTCAGCGAATCGTCTCTGTTTTCTTTCAACTTTTGTTTTGCTCCTTTCAATGTCATGCCTCGTTCTTTTACAAGATGATAAATCAAATGAAAATTCTCAATATCTTTTTTTGTAAAATACCTGTTTCCTTTTTTGTTTTTTTTAGGTTTTATTATCTGAAATTCCTTTTCCCAGTATCTTATTAAAGAAGCATTTACATCAAACATCGCAGCAACCTCTCCTATCGAATAGTATAATTTTTCCATTTTTTCGTATTTTCTGTTTTATTTTGAATATACTTTTCCTTCCTCTGTAATGAGCAATCCAACTTCGGGGAAATCGGTTTTTGTAAGTTCTATAAGTTTGTGTATCACTGTTTTTTCCGGGTCTATTTTTGTCCCAACGCCTTTTATTTGTCTGACGGGAATAATTTCGCCTTCTAAAAATTCGCCGTTTCTTGATACCGAAACTTTCATTATCGGAGCTATTGCGTTTACGCCCTGCAAATTCATTCGGCTGTATGTGCAAAAATTCCCTAAACTATAAATAATAAATCTTTTTTTGTAAACTTCAATGGCTCTTGTAACATGCGGACCATGTCCAAAAACAATGTCAGCTCCCACATCAATGAGTTCATGCGCAAACTTATATACATTTCCTCGATTTTCCCCGTAAAACATCTCTGTTTTTCGCGGAACATGCTGATGTTTCCTTCCCTCTGCGCCTCCGTGAAACGAAACAATGACAAGATCGCACGAATCTTGCAAGCGGCTCACGATTTTTTTTGCCTTGTCCAAATCGTTGATTCTGCACGTTCCGTTGTTGGGCGAAAACGCACAAAAACCAAATTTCAAACCCTCGTTTTCAAAAATGGCTGTCGGGTGTGTCAACAATCCCGCATGCTCTAACTTTGCCTCTTCAATGAGCCTTACGGTATTTTTGCGCCCTTTTTCGCCCAAATCTCCAACGTGGTTGTTCGCAAGGCTCAACAAATCAAAACCTGCCTCGACAATACAATTAAAATACTTTTCAGGAGTGCGAAAAGCATAACATTTCGTAGGGTCTTGACATCTTTTGGTTACCGGAGCATCATCAGAAAATGCTCCTTCAAGATTCCCGAAAGTTACGTCTGCCGACTGTAAAATTGGCAAAACATCTTGCATAAGCGGCGTGCAATCGTTGTTTGAGGGCAAATAATCTTTCGACGGAAAATTCGTTCCCAACATAATGTCGCCTACGCCAATCACGGTGAATGTATCTTTCGTCGAAATGGCAGAAGAAAGTAGTGAAGCAATAGCCGAAACAGAATCATTTTTCACAGTTTCTGCAATATCTTCACCCCGCAGGACGCTGTGCTGCTCCGAAATATCAGCCTGCAACACAAAGGCAGAATCAAGGGGCAATTTTTCTGTTTTTTCAACAACAGCAAGCGTATCTCTTTCAACAAACTTAGCCTCCGGAGCGGATTTCTTACGAAAAATAACACATGCTCGGACAAACAATAAAGATAAAATTATCAGTCCTAATAATTTGAGTTGAGAAATCTGTGAAAATTTATTTGACATTCGCATTTTGTATTTAATTTCAGGTTTGCATAAAGCGTAAATTTATTCAAAAAAATTTATCACCACAAATAATCTGTAAAAATATAGGATTCAAAATTAAACGAAGATTGTACTCTTCATCAATTTTCAAGGTTTCTTTTTTTCGTTTCTCACATCTACATTGGCTTTATAAATCCATTTCCCTTTCTTAAAATAAAAACCGTCGTAAGTTCCTTCGGGTCCATAAAACTGAAACTGCCCTTTGTAAAGCGGGCTTGGAGGCACGAGCAAGTCAAACACAATGAGTTTTGCATTCTCGTCGTATCGCAGCATCATTTGCGACTGCTTTGAATACTCAAAAATTATTCGGTTGTTTTTTCCGCGCGGCATTTTAAAAATCGGCGCGCCAAAAACAGGCTTTCCGCGACTGTCGAAATGCAGCACCTCAATGATTTTTTTGGTAGAATAGTCGCTATTTCCGTCCCACCCAAACAAGGTGTAGTATTTTTCGCGTTTGTATTTTTTATACAACATTTTGTAATACAAAGCTCCGTACCAGTTGTTTTCGCTCAATTTTCGTTTTTCGGGGTTTACAATATTATCCGAGTTGTCGTTTAAGGAAAAAATGCGGTATTTTTTCTGTTTTTTTATGTAATAATGCAAAATAGCTCCATATTTCTGCCTTCCGTCGTTGTAGGGAACGTTCCAGTTGAAAATTCTCAGCAATTTATCTTCCGATGTTTCATTGTAAATAAATTGTTTCAGGCTTGCAAACGGATAATCAAAAGAAGCCTTGAGTTGCAATGCTTTTCCAAAAAGGTCTTGAATTTCAAGATTCAAATCGTTTTTTATTGAATCGGATTTTTCATTTTTCATTTTTTCAAAACAAGTAAAAATCCGCGTCTCATAGTCCTCTAATTGTTCTTGACTATCCTGCGCAAAACCATTTTGAGTAAACAAAAAAAGGCTGCAAACTGTTATAATAAAAAATACGTGTTTCATGTGTTTTAGATTTGGAGTTTTGTCTCTCTTCGATTAATAATTAATTATTTACGATTTTAAATTACACATTCTCATTCCCTTCGGGAGAAAAATGTTAGGGAGATTGGTTTTGGCTCATGCTGAAACTAAGTTTTCTTCTTTAATTTTCAATATCCCTTTCTTTACCTTTTCTTTCAGCTTCCGAATTTCAACAAAATTCTGATTGTGTGGAAAAGTTAGCAAATGGTATGATTTTTTTGTTTTACAATGCGAAAATAAAATAAATTTGAATATTTTTTGTTTCTTTAGGCAAAGAATTTATAAAAAAACGGAACAACTTAAATCCGAAAATCAAGACCGGATTAGGAAAAATAAATTACATTTGTCGGTTCTAAAAAATATAAAAAATGGATAATTTCGGCTCTAAAGAATCAAGGATTTACAAAGCGACAGCCTATTTTTTATTTTCGCTGATGCTTGTCTTTACGGTTATCGAAGCAAAATTGTTTTTATATCCTTTGGCATTGAGTGTTTTGTTTGCCTACATGCTTTATCCCGTTGCCAATTTTTTTGAGCGCAAATTGCACATTCCGCGTATTCTTTCAAACTTTATTACGCTAATCGTAGCCGTTGTTTTTTTGGCTTCCGTCTTTATTGTCATTTATCATCAATTCAAAACAATGATATCGGATATGCCAACGATAAAACGACGTATATTAACCAATCTGGAGGGATTAAGTAGTTTTATTGAGGCAAATTTTGGAATCACGCTTGTCAGGCAGAAAATTTACCTCAACGAGTTTTTAACGAATTTTGTCGAAAATAGCAGTCCCTTGTTTCAAAAGGCTTTTTCCGCGACCACCGGAACGCTTGTCCGCATAGGACTGCTCCCTGTCTTTATATTTTTCATGCTGTATTACAGAGATAAAGCATACACATTTTTTATGTTGATGGCAAAATCGCCCAATCGAGGAACTGTAAAATCCGTGCTTGACCAAATTTCGCACGTAACAAAAAAATACATGAGTGGCGTTTTTGTGGTTGTGATGATATTAAGCGTTTTAAACACCATTGGGCTGTATATTATCGGTTTGGAATATGCTATTTTTTTCGGAATACTTTCGGCATTCTGTAATTTTATTCCTTATTTCGGCACCATTATCGGCTTTGCCTTTCCGCTGATTTATGCCATGATAACCTCCGGCAGCCCGACGCTTGCAATCGGAGTTATTGGTTTGTTTATCGTAATACAATTTACCGAAAACAACATACTTACGCCAAATATCGTAGGCGACAATGTAAAATTAAATCCTTTTATCATCATTTTAAGCCTTATCGTCGGAGCTATGGTTTGGGGAATTCCCGGCATGATAGTCATTGTTCCTTTGATGGCTGTTTTTCGTATTATTTGCGAGAATGTCAATAAATTAAAACCATACGCCTATTTGCTCGGAACGCGCGGAACCGAACGGCACTCCTTGACAGCAAAAAAGATAAAACAGTTTTTCACGGGAAAGAAAAAAACGAAAAAATAAAACATCATTTATCACTCATCGCCTATGAGTATGCAAAAAATTATCCTTACATTTTTCCTTGCCGTTTTGTGTTCTTTTTTCACATTCGGACAGCAAAAGTTATATACAAAATCAAAAAAAGCCATTAAACTCTACAAAAAAGCCGAACAAAGTTTCCGATATTACAAATATGCCGAAACCGCCGACTTGTTGAAAAAAGCACTGAAAGCAGACCCTAAATTTATAGAAGCCTACTTGTTGTACGCTCAACTTTATCAGGAAAACAAAAAAACAGAAAAAGCAAAAGAATGCTACTATAAAATTATAGAAATTGATGCAGAATATTTTCCTATGGTATATTATTATTTAGGAAATACAGAACTTGCAGGAGGGAATTATGCAAAAGCAAAAAAAGCATTTGAGGCACTAAAAGAACAAAACGTATCGGGAAAAAGCAAGAAAAAAGCAACACAAAAATTGAGACAATGCAATTTTGCAATCGAAGAGATGCGACATCCTGTTCCTTTCGCGCCTGTTAATCTTGGCGACAAGATAAATACAGCCTCACAAGAGTATGCACCTGCATTAACCATCGACGGGCAAGGCTTGTTTTTCACGCGCCTTGTGCCAACGCCTGTCGGTGCGCCAAACATGGAAAAATACAACGAAGATTTCTTTTTGAGCCGAAAAGCAGGCGACAAATGGATGGAGGCAATAAACTTGGGCAAACCAATAAACACGGTGTTTAACGAAGGTGCGCAGTCGCTCTCGGCAAACGGACAAACGATTGTGTACACATCGTGCTTGTGCCAAAACGGAATGCAAAAATGCTGCGACTTATACATGGCAAAATTTGTGGGAAAAAATTGGACACGACCACAAAATATGGGCACTCCGGTAAACACAACAGCATGGGAATCGCAACCGACAATCTCTGCCGACGGGCAAACAATCTATTTCGTGAGCAACCGCAAAGGAGGACTCGGCGGCAAAGATATTTGGGTAACAAACAAACAGGACGACGGCACGTGGGGAACGCCTGTAAATTTGGGCGACAGCATAAATACGCCTTTTGACGATATTTCTCCATTTATTCACCCCGACGGAAAAACATTGTACTTTGCTTCAAACGGCATTGTCGGATTGGGTGGTTTCGATTTGTATCTTTCCCGAAAACAAAGCAACGGGAAATGGACAACTCCTCAAAATCTGGGCTATCCGATAAATACGCATAAAGACGAAAAAAGCCTCATTCTGAATGCTGCGGGCGATTATGCCTTTTTTGCGTCGGAACGAGATGAAGGATTTGGCGGACTCGACCTGTATGGATTTGACTTGTATCCCGAAGCTCGCCCGACAAAGGTAATATATGTCGAGGGAATCATCTACGACAAAGAAACCCGAAAACCCTTGCAAGCCAAATTTCAACTGATAAATCTCCGAACAAAGGAAAGGGTGTTCAGCGCCGAATCAAACCCGAAAAACGGAAACTTTTTGCTTTGTTTGCCCTTAAACGAAAACTATGCCTTTCATGCCGCAAAACCCGGATACTTGTTTTTTTCAGAAAATTTTTCCTTGAAAAATATTCGTTTAGATGAAAATTTCAAACTCAATATTCCTCTAAAACCAATAAAAAAGGGGGAAAATATTGTTTTGAAAAATGTATTTTTTGATACAGATAAATACCTCTTGAAACAGGAATCGAATGTTGAACTGTTGAAACTTGTTGATTTTCTTAAAAAGAATCCTACTATAAAAATAGAACTTGGCGGACATACGGACAAGCAAGGAACAGCGCAGCACAACAAAACATTATCAATGAATCGGGCAAAAGCGGTTTATTTATTTTTGATTGAACACCAAATCGCGCCCGAAAGATTGACGTACAAAGGCTATGGTTTCACAAAACCAATCGACACCAACGAAACCCAAAGTGGACGTGCCCGAAACAGAAGAACCGAATATAAAATAATCAGCCATTAGAAGCTCAATGAATAAATTTTTACCGATAGTATCTCATTGATTAAAGTTTGCTTATTTCTTCTTTTGACAGATTTGTCAGTTTATGAATCTCTTCCGGTGATTTGCCGGTGTTTTTTAATGTTTTGGCTAAATCTAATATCATCTTATCTTTTTCGTTCAAGGCTTTGTCTTTCTCGTTTAAGGCTTTGTCTTTTTCGTTCAAGGCTTTGTCTTTCTCGTTTAAGGCTTTGTCTTTTTCGTTCAAGGCTTTGTCTTTCTCGTTTAAGGCTTTGTCTTTTTCTTTACTTTTATTTATTTCATCTTCTAATAATTTTGTTGTTTCTGTTATTTTCCTTTTTGCCTCGGTTAGTTTTTTTTCTGTTTCTTTTTTATTTAGCTTAAACCATGCT
>PDWJ01000525.1_pt1 | contig 56295 bp, 47 predicted proteins | sample 1430881 | NCBI WGS metagenome assembly PDWJ01 (sample SAMN01162460, study PRJNA174530) | Oral metagenome, whole genome shotgun sequencing project. | biome: Marine environment; feature: Marine mammal; material: Swab sample of the gingival sulcus; isolation source: swab sample of gingival sulcus...
ACATCGAGAGCCTTTTCGTTGGCTTTCTTTACATCATCAACAATAATGTTTTGGCGGACATACCAATCGTTATTGTCTTTTTTGTTTCCTCGAATATATGGAAAATCGCCCGGATAAATATTCATGTATCCTTTGTTCTCCATATTTTCTAATCGATAAAAAGGCTGAACATCAAAACCTTCGTTTGTTCGCCACACCAACTTTCTGTTGAAGTCAGCACCTTTTAAGTCTTTAGTAATTTTATCGACCCACTCTTGAGTTGTTTGTGGAGTAAAATCGCTAAATAGTTTGTTCTCTGCCATAACAAGTAACTGTTTTAAATTTGAGTGTTTAAATGTACACTCTTTTTTTATATATAAAAAGTTTAAATAAACGGGATTTTTATTTTTTTTGCCTTTGGATGTTTGTCTGTAGCAAATGATTTATAAGCTAAAAAATCAATTTAAAATTATTGCTAATTCATACATTTACTAATTGTCACAAAGCGTTACTTTGGACTTTGGTTGACCGAAGTCCAACCTCGGTCTTCGGACTTCCATCTTACATTATCTTATCAATCTCTTCTACCGGATTTCCCCATACTGCTTTTGTGCCGTTTACAATAATCGGACGCTGCATCAGTTGAGGATATTCCAACAATATTTTTACCCACTCATCGCGATTAAAGTTTTTGCCTTTAAAATCGGATTTATAGATTTTTTCGTGAGTACGGACAATCTCTTCCGGTTCTTTATTCATACGCATTAACACGTCGTTTAATTCTTTAACGGTTAAAGGTTCTTTTAAATATAAACGGATTTCAGGTTCTAAACCTTTATCCTGCAGGTGTTTTAATCCTGCTCTGCTCTTCGAGCACCGTGGGTTGTGATATATTTTCAACATAGCTATTTTTTTTATCTTTCAAATGTACGAAACTATTGTAAAGTAACAAATTATTATTTATTCGTATATTTGTGACTCGCTTATTTGTGTTTTTTGAAGACAGAAGACGGGAGATCGAAGTTGAGAGACGCAATTTTGCGAGCTTTATGAAAAAGCGTTGCGTTTAAATCAAACTAAAGTATAAAATACAAAGGATATGAAAAATTTTATAAATAGATACCTGTTTGAAATTATTGGAGGAATTGTTGGGCTTATTGGTGGTTACCTTTATTGGTATTATGTGGGGTGTGCTTCAGGAACTTGTGCTATAAAAAGTAATTGGTATGTGATGAGTCCTTATGGAATGATTCTAGGTATTCTTTTGGGAGGAATCGTGAAGCCTCGGAAAAAAGATTAATAAAATAAAAAAAGGAATTGTTTTCTTTTTTTTATAATAAAAAAACCGTCCCTGAAATTTCAAGGACGGTTTTTAAATTTTGAGATTAATTCAGCTTATTCAGCTAAAACAGCTTTTAAAATAACACTCTTTGTTCCTTTGGATCCATCAAAAGTTTTGAAGGTAACTTTAAATACAGTTCCAACTTTTACTTTGTCTGCATAATTAACTTTTAAGATTTTAGTTAACTTTTCAATAAAAAGTGCTTTTTGTTGAGCATCATCCATATTACGAATATCGAAATTCTTATATTTTCCATCGCCAGTTAAAGTATAATCAGTGTCTTTTAAAGTAATTTCTTCTGTTGCTTTTTCTTCAGAATATTCAAATTTAATAGGAATAACATATGTCCACATCTTCTCTTTTACTTTGTAATTCATAACAGATGTTTGCATGATTACTTTTGAGTAAGGTGTCCAAACACCATCGGTTAAGGTATATTCTGCGGCTTGTTTAAAAGTCGATTTCTTTTTGTCGTCTTTTTTCTTTTTGCCATAGAAATCGTAAACTACTAAATATTTAGCACCTTCTTTTGCATAAGGGAATTTTATTTTTAAGAAAGTAGGAAGATATTTGGCAGCGGGAATACTCTTTGAGAAGTTGTTGTATTTACCGGGCTCGTCTTTTCCTGTTCCCATTGAATCATAATCAGCTTTTACCATTTCGTAAATTTTAACGTCAGCAGGTAATTCGGGAGCTTTAGGACCAGCATCTGGAGCTTCCGCCCAAACAGTTCCATCAAACTGCCATGTTTCAGTAATATCTTTTACTCCTCCGTCATAAAATTTATAAGTAACAACTACAATATCATCTGCTTTGGCATCGGGGAATTTAGTTTTTAGAAAACCGGGAAGATAGTCAGCAGCCGGAACATTTTTGGAAAAGTTGTCGTATTTCCCTGGTTGTCCTTTTTCCTCTCCCATAGAATTGTAATCTTCTTTGGTTAATTCATAAGAGGTTAATTGAGCAACATCTTCCAAAAAATTCAAATAATCCCTTACATAACCTAAGCTTCCTCGATAATATTTATAAGTCACCTTATAATCTACTGCCATTTTACCATAAACCATTTTAGCTTCTAAAATTTGAGCTAAATTATCTTTTGCAGTAGCTCTTGAAGAGAAGTTTTTATACTTTTTTATTCCTTCATTGCTTGATAGTGCGTAATCGGCATCTACCAAAGTGTAGTTCTCATCTAAAAGTGTGCGTACCGAAAAATATTTTTCGGTAGCAATCTTTTCTGCATTTGCTTCGTCAATTTCTTTGTAAGTATCTTCCATTGGGTCACAAGCTGTAAAAACCAATAAAAGAAGCGAAGCTATATATAATAATTTTTTCATCTGTCTGTATTTTTATAATTGACAATTATCTGATTAAAATTTAACTTTTAAACCTGCTGACCAGGTTGTTCCAAATCCGTAGAACACATAAGAGTCGTTAGCTGTATGTGTTTTTCCGTCTTGTGCTTTTGATACATATTCGGTATCGAATAAATTGTGAACATGACCAAAAACAGATGCATTTAGATTACCAATTTTAAATCGGTAGTTAGCACCTAAATCTACTAAACCAACTTCCGGCATTTTCCATGAATCACCTTTAAAATTAGCGTTATTTCTTGCTATTGCATCGAAATTAGCATAATGGTTTCCGTAGTAAAGGTAGTCGGCATTAATACGTAGTTTTGGTAATACTTCGTAGCTAACCGATACCGATGCACTGGTTTGTGCTGAGTTTCCAACGTGAACACCTTTAATGTAGGCATTAAATTCTCCTATCAATTTTTGGCTGTCGTCAAATACTGCTGTGTGTACATCGTCTTCGTAAGTCCAATCACCAATAGAAAGCATTGCTTCAATGGTTAATTTGCTTGTTGGCTTATAACGAGCTTCCACCTCAATACCTTGGTGTAACTGGTTCAACCCTGAAATATTTGCTATTGCATCATTATAAGATCTTACCAAACCTCTGTCCTTCCACTGTGTACGGTAAGCAGTAACTGTTGCATTAAAGTTAGGTGACTGGAATTTATAACCCAATTCAGCGGTAATAATTTTTTCGTACTTAACATCCTTGTTTACACGGTTACTGTAGTTCAAGAATACATTGGTAAAATAAGGTGTACGTTGTACGTAACCTCCATTGGCAAAAACAGTATGCACTCCGTTAATCTTATAGCTGATACCTCCTTTTACATTCCATGGATAGAAGTTCTGCCAATCGGTAGTTGCAGTTCCTCCTTCTTCTTTAAAATACTCTACACGTTGATAGCTTTTTCTTGCACCTGCTACCGATAAAAATGCTGTTATATCATCACCTACATATTCTGCTTGTCCGAATAAACCGGTGTATAATACTTTTCCATCGTTATGGTAGTTGTAAATATCACCTTTTTTCAACCATGTGTCAGCTGGACGATTTTTATTTTTTGAATCTAAGTAAAATTTACCTCCTAACAAATCATCAATTTCCTGATAGTGTTCTCCTATATAGTAACGACCATCAAAACCTCCGGTAACTTTAATATTGTTAATGGTTTTGTTGAAACTTGACAATAAACCAACCCAAGTGTGTTTGTTTACCGAATTACCAATAATAGCCTGTGAACCTTCGGCAACATAAGTTGCATTAGCTTTTGCTACAGCATCAAAATCTAACAAACCATCGCCTGTACGCATAATCTCAGGAGAATCAACACCGTCTCTACCGACTTTTAACCAACCACTTTTATTTCCACTAACTCTGCGTCCGCCGCCAGAACCAATACTTCCGTATAACGAAGTGGTTAAAGTTGTTTCGTTATCTATTTTCCAGTAGTGGTTTAACTGTGCTTGTGGTTTGTGGTAGAAATTGTAACCATAAGCTCCACCATAAATTTTACCATCTCTAACACCATAATCTGAGTTAAAACGGAATTCATCTTTGTGATTTCTGTATTGTTCAATGGTATGCTTGTTTCCCCGCTGATTATGCCATTGAGGAGCTCCGGTAATCATAAATGAAAGGGTATGCTGGTCGTTAATTTTCTTTGAAATATTAGCAAAATAACTCCAGGCATCGAAGTTGGTACCCTTTATATAACCATTACCATAAGTGTGTGAGCCTAATAATGTTACTGCCCAACCGTTATCCATTAATCCGGTAGAAACAGTAAATAACTGCTTGCGATAACCAGAGTTTCCAATATTGGTTTTAATGATACCTCCTTTTTTGGCACTTGTTCCTTTGGTCAGGATATTAATAGTACCACCAACAGACGAAAGTCCTAATTTAGAAGCACCTAATCCGCGCTGTACCTGCATGGTTCTTGAAACATCAGAAAGTCCGGCCCAGTTACTCCAGTAAACTTTACCATTTTCCATATCATTTACAGGGATACCATTAATTAAAACACCCACGTTGTTAGAGTCGAAACCACGAACATATACTGTAGCGTCACCAAAACCTCCGCCCTCTTTTGAAGTATAGATAGATGGGGTTGTTTTTAAAATTTCAGGATATTCCTGAGATCCCAGCTTGTTTTCAATTACTTCTTCGCTGACAGTTGAAACAGCAACAGGTGTTGTACGGTCGGTAATTACCGAAGCCATCACTTTCACTTCATTTAAACCTACAGCATCTGCTTCCATTTTAATAGTACCTAAATCGGTAGTTCCATTCAATACTATTTCTCTATCAAGATATCCAATAAAGCTTACAACTATTTTTTTTGCATCAGCAGGAACTTTCAATACAAAAGAACCATCAAAATCAGATACTATTCCGGCTGTTGTACCCGGAACTACAATCGAAGCACCCGGTAAACTTTCTTTGGTACTTCCATCCACAACTACCCCTTTTATGGTAGTTTGTGCAATGGTTGCAACGGATAACAACATTAATGCCGCCATTGCCCAAAAACTTCTCGTTACTTTTTTCATAAAACGAAATATTAATTTAGTAATAAATAATTAAAATATGTACAAATTTGTATCACTTAAAAAAATCTTCTTTTTCCTGAGTCTAAAAAACAATTCGTTAGTTGTTTGAAATTCAATGGTCTGACTTCTGTTTTTAAACCATTGAAAAGCAAGTAAAATACTTTTATGTCCGCAAATATAAGAAATATATTTGCAATCGTTAACGAAATAATAAGAATATCCTCAATATTGATAATTCACACATAACATGCCTTAGTTCTCGCATCATTTTTCCAGAAACAAAAACAGAATTAACTGAATAAATCATAACATGTGATAAGGCTGATAACCCGCATTATTCACCACACTTTTTCATTATAATGTATAAGCGGATAATATTCATATATTAGAGTCCGCTAAAAGAAATAGATTCTTTCTTTATCTATAGTATTTTCAAGCACACTATCTTTTTGTCTTAAAAAAAGAAGTTAATTTATTAACTAACCTCCAAAGTACCTTTTTTTGACATTACAATCGATGTGGGGTCCCCATAGCGGAAGAAAGCGTTAATAACAAAATTCTGCCGGAAGGAGATGTTTGCAAATAATAATATTGCAATCAATAGGTTCGAAAATTAATTGTCTTTACAACATAAATTCCGGCTATTACTTTTGTTTAGCTTTCGACAGTGTCATGGGTCGCAGGAGATTGTGCCGTCTTGACTTTTTGAGCCTTTTGTTTCAAGACAAAAGGGTGAATCCTGTCCGGCGAGTACAAGAAAAACAAGGAAGAATGGGAGACTATAAAGTTTTATCGGACAACAATGATTCATATATGCAGGTAAAACAGGAATGAAACATACAGACCGTTTTTTGGGGTATTGTTTGTCATTATCTCTGCACATCTGTTTCTTGCTAAACCATTGAAATAGATAACTATATTTATAGGTTTAGATGCCTTACATCTGCACTAAGCTAATGAAATGAATAATTCTGGATAATAAAGCAGCAAAGAAGAGGCTTGCGAAATTGTGATAACCAAGAAACCGACGAATGAAGGAAGTGTAGAAGTAAAAATACATAAACTTTGATTATGCTTTGCAAGGAGGAAGAAAACAAAATTGGTTTACTTTCAACTTAAATAACTGTTCGAAAAATGAGCGTAATGAATTATTTAAGGTTTTCTCGTAAAGACTAATTATCGGGCTTATAACCAGTATCATCTAAAAGATTTGTCGATTTCGAACCCATAACGGCCAGTTGATCAGCTCGTTCATTTCCCGGAATATTGGCATGACCTTTTACCCAAACAAATTTTACATTGTGTTTACGATATACTTCCAGAAAACGCAGCCAAAGGTCAGCATTTTTTTTCCCTTTAAATCGGGTTTTCACCCAGCCAAACACCCATTTTTTTTCTACAGCATCTATTACATACTTGGAGTCAGAATAGATGGTTACATCACAATTGGGGTGTTTTAACATTTCCAGACCAACAATTACAGCCATTAGCTCCATACGGTTATTGGTGGTTTCTTTATACCCTTGATAAACGTCTTTGCGATGTTTGCCTGATATTAAAACCACACCATAACCTCCGGGACCGGGATTACCACTCGCTGCACCATCGGTATACATTATTATTCGGGTAGTCATCCTTTATAAATTTTTCGAAAGTTTGTATGTTCTGTTTTTATACATCTCAGATGCTACTACTACTGTTGAGAGTGCTTTTTTGTGCATTGCTTTATCTAAATCCACAAGCTCTAAATGCGATTTTTCTTTTTGATAGATAAACGATTGAGCCTCGTGATTGGGCTGCATTATCAATACTTTATCGTTTTCCATATAGGCATTGATCTGATGAAACTGCATAATTGCACGTCCGGGAATGGAGTCGGCAAGTTGGCAGAGATTACGTCCGGGCATTGGATTTTTATTAGGTAGTCCCATATAATCGAGCAATGTAGGTGCAATATCCAGTTGGCTGCATATTTTGGTATAAGCCTGTTTTGGTACATTTTTACCTATGATTAAAGCCGGAATATGAAATTTATGTATTGGTACCAGCATATCTCCGTAGGTTCTGGTATTATGGTCGGCAACAATAATAAATATGGTGTTATCGTAATAAGGGGCTTTTTTAGCTAATTTGAAAAACTCACCAATGGCATAATCAGCATATTTAATGGCATTATTTACCGTTGCCTTTTCTTTATCGTATAGTTCTATTCTGCCTTCAGGATATTCAAAAGGGGTATGATTAGAGCTGGAGAACACCAATGAAAAGAATGGTTTATCGCCGTAATTCATAAAGGTTTGGTGGGCTTTACGCATCAAATCCTCATCAGAAACACCCCAATTTCCTTTAAAAGCAGCATCGGGATAATCTTCTTCATCGATAATGGTTTTAAATCCATTACCTGTAAAAAATGAGGCCATATTATCGAAATTAGCCATACCGCCGTAAATAAACGATGTTTCGTAACCATGGTGCTGTAAAAGATCTGCCAGTGTAAAGAAGTTGGTTTGCGCATTACTTAATTTTACTACACTACGCGAGGGAGTAGGATAAAAACCCGTAACTACCGCTTCAATTCCTCTAACACTTCGGGTTCCGGTGGAATACATATTGGTAAACAGCTGTCCTTCTTTCGATAAGGCATCAATATTGGGAGTTAACGGTAGTCCGCCCAAAGCTCCCACATATTCAGCACCCAAACTTTCCTGCAAAAGAATCACCAGATTATAAGGACGTTTCTCTACCTGCTTCGGATTTTGCTGATGCAGCATCGGGCTCTCACTATCATTACAAAAAAGGGAATCGGCAATATGCATCTGGGCTTTTACATTTTGTAATGCAGTCTCAAATTGCATACGCCCGTAAAGTTTCGAAGCGTTTTTTTCATTTTTCATAGAATAGGCAGCATAAAATAACGAATACCCCGAGTTTAAAGCCAAACTGTTAATCATTTGATCGGAAGAAAAAGCTGCAGTGCTCGGATTTGCCGGACGCGGAGAAAACGATGAACGGGCAAAAAGCAGCAAAATTCCTGCCGTAACCGGGAGTAGTATCAGTTTAATTGTATATTTTGTCTGTAGATTATTCATCCAGTTTTTGGTGATTTTTATTAAACCCCATATAGCTGCTGCTGAACAGATACTAACAGCAATCACTGGTCCCAAGAAACCTTTACCCAGCATTCCAGCTACCTCTTTGGGATATTTCAGATATTCAATAAACAATCGGTTGGGACGGGTATCGTACTGGTCGATAAACGGAATGGTTGTCAGCTCTAAAAAAAGAAAATAGAAAATACTTACCACAAAATACCAGCGAATAAATCCTTTTATTTTATTAACTGCAAAATTGGGCAGCAACAGTAAAAGAGCAGTGGGCAAAAAGCTGAAATAGGCAATTAATATTAAATCCATGCGGATACCCAAAGTTAAAACCCTATACCAATCGGCAACAGCAAATACTCTTTCGTGATAAACACCAATTAATAGAATTCGACTGACGGTTAAAATAAGTAATGTTGTAACTGCAAATTTGATGATAGGTTTTAATACGTTTAATCTATTCATATTTTTTATTTTTTCGGGATATCAGAAAACCAGCTGACAGCTTTTGTGCTTCTGTACTCGATATTCGAATTTTTCCCGTTAATAATCTTTTGAAGGTGCAAAGAACGCATTTTTTTTCCAATAAAAGGCAATTTATTTTTCTATTCTCCTCTGTTTGTTATTTATAAGAGGCTATATCACAGAAAATTCCATATACAGAAAGGTCTAAACGCAACAAGAAAATATCGGAAAAACAGTATAAAACATATAAACCTCAAAGTTTTTAAAACTTTGAGGTCTGTAAGCATTTATCTATTTTGATGTTTATATTCTGTTCATTATATTCCTTGGTTTTCCCTGCAGCCACAACAATATATTTTCCATTACAATATCTATTCGTTTATCGAACGATTCGTTGGTTGCGTAAGCAAGGTGTGGTAATAGTAATGTATTCGGAACTGCAAACAGCGGATAATTCATGTCCAATGGCGGTTCTTTCTCGTAAACATCAATGGCTGCTCCGGCAATATCTCCATTTTGTAGAGCAGAACACAGAGCTTTATTATCTACTACTAACCCACGTGCCGTATTAATTAATATTGCTGATTTTTTCATTAACAGGAGTTCTTTTTCTCCAATCATATATTTGGTTTCAGGTGTCAGTGGAGTATGTAGCGAAACAATATCAGCTTGTTCCAAAAGGGTTGTTTTATCCACAAAACTAATATTGTCGATATCTTTGTAAGTTCTGCTGTGTGCCAATACGCTACAGCCAAATGCCTGGGCAATATTTGCTACACGCAGACCAATTTCTCCGGCACCTATAATTCCTAATACTTTACCGTTCAATTCTGTACCCAGAAATCCGGCACGGTCACCTCCTTTACGAATTGTTTTATTTCCGTCCGCCATTTTTCGGTATAAATCCAATATCATACCAATGGTTAACTCTGCAACTGCTTCGGTAGAAAATCCTTGCGCATTCGATACCAATATATTTCTATCGCTGCAAGCCTGCAGGTCAATATGGTCAACTCCGGTAAATGCCACCGAAATCATCGACAGATTCGGACAGGCATCTATAAATGTTTTGGTAATAGGAATATTGCTTACCACCATTACATCGGCATCGCCAACTCGTTTTATCAGCTCATGCTCGCCTTCGTTACGGTCGGAAAAGAATACAATCTCGTGTCCTAATTTTGTAAATTGTTTACGAATATGCTCTAATTTATCGGCTGTTATGCCAATAGGTTCAACTATGGTTATTTTCATTTTTTTATTTTTAGTGAATAATACTAACTACTATATTCTTATGAGGTAAAAAGTAGCCCCAACTGGACTCGAACCAGTATCTATTGTTTAGGAAACAACTATTCTATCCCTTGAACTATGGGGCCAATTTTATGGTGTGGCAAATATATTCAAAATTATTGATGTCCCGTAAAACTTTTAGTTAAAAATATTTGTAACGATAGTTCAATTTACAATTATTCCTAATTTTTAATGCGGCTAACTTTGAAATAATTACACGGCTGACAATCAAAAGCATTTCAGTAATATGAACCAGACCAATAAACAACAGACATCCCGAATAGAAATAGGAGAAATCTGATTTAGTTGTATATCAATTGATTAGGATCCTGAGATTTGTCATGTAATATAAGTACATTTGCTCTTAAATCCATATGATTTACAATCATAATATGGGTGGTTTGAAGGTCTAGTTTACTGCTAAGAGTATTAAACTGAATTTCGATATTTTGGGTAAAATAAAACCAAAATTTTAACTGTATAATTATATGTGTTTAGTAAATGGAATATGCATTAGAAAATCTATTACGGCGTAAAACAAAGGGGTATGACATAAAGAAAAACAAACAGTAACGAAATAGACAAAACCTATACTGCTAAATATCATTAATAGTATAGATTTTGTTTACGAAAAAAAAGTATGATTTTTGCCCCGCTCGAAAATTTTACTCAGCAATCACCACAATAGGATTATCGTCTTCTCCTATTTTTTCCACCAATTTCTTAAAAGATTTACTTGTATTTTTAAATTTTTCGGCATACTCTAAAAACTTGTACGATTGGTGATAGTCGATTAATTCGCCTTTGGAAGATACCGAACGCACCGTAAATGGAATTCCCTCATCCAAATCGTTTTTTAAGCCCCTGATTCCTTTTATGGGTTGCAGTAAAAAATCTAACGAGCCCGATTTTTTATCGAACACTCCAAGAATTGCTGTGTTTTTGAACGTACAGATAGAACCATTCCTGTAAATTTCATCATCAAAAGGTTCGGGAGATGCATTTTTAGTGTAAAAATCAAGGAAAAGGTATCTTCTATTTTCGCAGATATGACTTATTTTGATTACATCCTTATTTTCTCCATCTCCCCATGTTTTCCGCGTAGTTTTATGTTTCCCATAGTTAAAACAGAAAGCCGGCAGAAAAGTTCTTTGCGCGGTATGATAAGAATAAATGGTATCGGATATTCCCCTAAAATAACGGATATGATTTGGAGAACGATAAAATACACCTGCTTGTCCAAAAGGCATAAATACACCTTTGTAAATTTTATGCTGAATTACATTTTCATAACTCTTGCAGGTGGTGATAAGCTGCTTTTTATGATTAAAAACAGCAATCATTGTTTTTTGATTTTCGCCTGCATATCGTATTCCTGCTGCATACTGATTTTTATTAATTGTAATACTGTTGGAATAGATGCTTTCCTTGTTATTTAATTGGGGATGAATAATTTGTTTTATAAACTTTCCCTCTAAATTAAATTGATTCGATATTTTATTCCAGTTTAATAATACCACATTATTTGGGGGATTAACATCAGAACTATACAGGTAAGGCAGTTCACCCGGTCCCTGCCCTTTTCTGCCGATATTGTAAAGGTATTTTCCTGTATAAGCATCAAACACTTTTAAGAAAGGGGCTTGATCCATTATTATAATCTTACCTTTTTCAATATATATTTTCTTAATGTTTTGAGTAACCAAACAGTTTGGGTTGGTTTCTAATCGGACATAACGCAACTTTCTTGCAAAGGTACTTAGTTTACGTATTTTAAATTGCTTTAATCCTTTTTCTATGTCGATAATAGGGATAGAATTGTTCTTTTCGTTAGAAGGATTACACGCACCTAAAAGGAATATTCCCATAAGAAGTGCTGTAATTGTTGTTCTGTTTTTTATCATTTTTTTAATATATTTAGGGTTATAAAATAGGTTACTTTAATAAATCTTGTAAAATAGTTTCAATCTTTCCTGAACTTGGAACAGGTGCTTTACTTGCTACAAGTTTTCCTTTTTTATTGAATATTAAAAAACGAGGGATACTTTTAATTTTCAGTGCCTTTATAAAAGGAGAAGCTGCCTCGTTAACGATTAAGTAGTGTCCTTTTTCAATACCAATCTGTTGAACGGCATTTTTCCACGCCTTCTCATTGCTGTCAATCGAGAAGTAAAGGAACTTCACCCGTTTATTATGAAATTTTTTGTGCAGCTGCTTCGATGCGGGTATTAATCTTCGGCAAGGAGTACACCAACTTGCCCAGAAGTCGGCATAAACAACAGCATCTTTATTTTTTTCCAGTACTTTTTTTAAGGTGGTGATATTCCCCTGCGTATCTTTTAACAGTAGCGATTTGTTGGCTAATTTTTGTATATCGGCACTTAACTGATAAGGGTTTCTTATGGCATTAACCGTAGCTCTATCGCCTGTTTTTGCCAGATAGTCGTCTAAATAAAAAGCGATATCTTTTACTGCAAACATTTTTGCCATTCTTTCTAAAGCATATTTCAACATTAAATGTTTGGTCTTTATAGGGTAATTCTTTTTTCTAATGGCATCGTACGATTTTCGCCAATCTTTATCGCTCCAAGAACCGCCATTTAGTATGGGTATTTTCTCTTTTTTATTGAAATAAGTAGATAAATATTCTGATAAAAAAGCACGATAGGAGGGATAAACCGTATAAGCATCATTCAAAAATGATTTGGCATTAGCATTAGGTGAAATACCTCTGCCACATTTTATTTTTGAGAGTTCGTAAATGTAATTATCTAACTGATATTTATACTCTAAATAATTGATATAGGTTTGTGGAATAGTTTTATTATTGCGTAAAGCATTTAAACCTTTTTTATAGTTCTGCTGATACAACAGGAAAGACTGCCGCAGAGTATCAATGGGAACATAATTGCATTTAAGCCTATGATATAAAGACGGCAAAACCTTCTTCGCACCGGCTATTCGTTCTAATTTACGTCCAAAACGAAATAATCCGGTTAATGGGCGATAGCACAAATAAGGCTTTCCTCTTTTTACTCGGTATGGGAAGTTATACAGTTGGGTTAATATTGGTGATGTTTGACTGGTTAATGTTGGTCTGCCATATTCATCAACAGCAAATAAAACAGTATCGTTTGGAGCAATATAATAGTAGTAATCTTCCCATTTAGTTTTAAACCGAAGTTCTACATGCTGTTTCTGATTTTTTAGCGAAAGCGAATCCATTGCTTTTGATGGATTGTAGTATATCAACGAATCGTTTTTAACAAATGATATAACGTTATGAGCATTGTTCTCAATATGTTTTAAAGGCGTTTTTACCTTTAGGAGATAAAGTGCCTGCTTAAAAATCACTAAACTTGGTTTTGCCGGCGTTTCTTTTTTTGTCTTTTGCTGTTTACAGCAAGGCAGAGCAAACAGCAGTAAAATAAAAAATAGTTTTGCTTTCATTAATTTTATTTTTGTTCTGTCAAATATAAAACTAATAGGTTAGTAACACAACTAAAAAGTGTTTTTTATTTGATTAGCGGTAAGGTGTTAGGTGGTAATTGTCTTGTTAATTGCTATTTGTTATTATATTCGACACCCTTCGGGGTCGTTTTTTTATGTGTATTATTTATTATAGATATGTGACCACTCCGTGGTCTATAGAGTAATATATAAATTCCATTTTATAGGTTTTTGACCCAGAAAGGGTCATATCTTTATAACTATGGATATTCTTTGTGTGTTTCGACCCCGAAGGGTGTCGCATCTATTTAGTCAATTATTTACTCTCCATTAGGAATTATCAACTATTCACCTACCACAAAAAAGTTTTTATTAATTTTGCATTGAAATTAAATAAATTGATAATGTACACAGAATTAAAAAATAAAATAGAACAAGCGTGGGATAATCGTTCGTTATTGGATGAACCAGCCACCATTAACGCCATAAATCAGGTAATAGAATTAATCGATAAAGGTGAATTGCGAACTGCCGAACCCGCTGACGGCGGCTGGCAGGTTAACGAATGGGTAAAAAAGGCGGTGGTGCTTTATTTCCCTATCCGAAAAATGGAAACCGTAGAGGTCGGACCTTTTGAGTTTCACGATAAAATGGCACTAAAAACCAATTACAAAGAGCTGGGCGTAAGGGTAGTTCCTCATGCAATTGCCAGATATGGCGCCTACATTGCTAAAGATGTAATAATGATGCCATCATATGTTAATATTGGAGCTTATGTTGATGAAGGCACTATGGTCGATACCTGGGCTACGGTAGGATCGTGTGCTCAAATCGGAAAAAATGTACATCTAAGCGGAGGAGTAGGTATTGGCGGTGTGTTAGAACCGTTGCAGGCAGCTCCGGTAATTATTGAAGATAATTGTTTTATTGGTTCCCGCTGTATTGTGGTGGAAGGAGTACATTTGGAAAAAGAAGTGGTGCTTGGTGCCAATGTGGTACTTACAGGCTCTACTAAAATTATTGATGTTACCGGGGAAGAACCGGTAGAGTATACAGGTTTTGTTCCTGCCCGATCAGTAGTGATTCCGGGTTCGAGAACAAAAAAATTTCCTGCCGGCGAATATCAAGTTCCCTGTGCTTTAATTATCGGCAGACGCAAAGCATCTACCAATTTAAAAACATCGCTGAATGATGCTCTACGTGAGTATAATGTGGCGGTATAAAACAGCAGCTCTATGCAAAACGACATAAAAAAAGCTTTAGAAGTATTACGCAGCGGAGGAGTAATTCTGTATCCTACCGATACCATTTGGGGAATAGGCTGCGATGCCACCAATGCCGATGCAGTAAAACGAGTTTACGAAATTAAGCAGCGCACCGACAACAAAGCAATGCTGGTATTGTTAGAAAATCCCAATCGGCTGAACAGCTATGTAGATGTAGTTCCCGATGTGGCTTGGGATTTAATTGATGCTACCGATAAGCCAATGACCATTATTTATCCCCAAGCAAAAAACTTAGCCCCTAATTTGGTGGGCGAAGATAAAACCATTGGGATCAGAATTACCGAAGAGGATTTTACAGCCCAATTGATTCAGCGTTTTCGCAAACCAATAGTTTCAACTTCAGCAAATATAAGCGGAGAGCCTTCGCCTGCAAATTTTAGCGAAATAAGTGAAACTATTATCAATGCGGTTGATTACGTGGTAAATTACCGACAAAATGAAGTTGGTTCAGCCACGGCATCGAGCATTATAAAATTAGGAATAGGAGGCGAAATAAAAATATTACGACCATGAATTTTAAACACAAAACGCCCGTACAAATCCGATTTAGCGATATGGATATGATGGGACATGCCAACAATGGAGTACAATTAAGCTATCTTGATTTGGCAAGAGTACACTATTTTAACGAGCTGTTTGGCACCTATGTAGATTGGAATGAAGCCATATTAATTGTCGCTCATTTGGAAATTGATTATCTTGCACCAATAATGCTTAACGATAGCATAGAAGTACACACAAAAATTATTAAAATAGGGAATAAAAGCGTGCAGATGCTTCAAAACATTGTAGATGCTAAAACTGGAGAAGTCAAAACCAAAACAAAGCAGGTGATGGTTGGATTCAGCAAAAACAAAGGGATTAGCATTCCTGTTCCGGAGTTTTTTAAAGAGCGGATCACACAATTTGAAGAAGAGCTGTATCCAATTGACAATGCGGGAATTTGATAATGTCACAATGTGTTAATTTAATAATACGATAATGTATTAATGCGGCAATTGAGATTCAATGAGAGATTAGGAGTAATTTCTTTGTGAACTTTATGTGATTTTTCAATAGATTTAAAAGTGTATATTTGGACAAATAATAATTTCGATACTTTTGTGCTGAATTGTGATTTATTAAAATCGGTAAAACCAAGCTAAAGGCTGCAGAATATAAACAAATAAAAGTGAAGTTCAATTGGTAATAATTGCCAATTGTTTATAACTAATTGCTAATTGACATTGATTATGTTTGAACATGTAGGAAAATTTTCACGATTTATGCTTCAGGTATTTTCGCGCCCCGAAAAGCGGAATATCTTTTTCACAGCTATCGTAAAAGAGATACATAAACTGGGCATTAATTCCATTGGTATTGTGGCAATTATATCACTGTTCATGGGGGCGGTAATTGCCCTGCAGACAGCGTATAATATGGAAAATCCGCTGCTTCCGGATTATTTGGTCGGATATACCACCCGCGAATCGATGATTTTAGAATTTTCTTCTACCATTGTGGCTTTAATACTAGCAGGAAAGGTTGGTTCTAATATAGCATCGGAAATAGGATCGATGCGTGTTACCGAGCAGATTGATGCCTTAGATATTATGGGAGTAAATTCTGCCAATTTTTTGGTACTGCCTAAAATCATTGCCGGTATCTTTATTAACCCTTTTCTATACATTATTAGTTTGTTTATAGGTATTTCGGGAGGATTCCTTGCCGGATATTTAACGGATGCAGTAGCTCCTGCCGATTTTGTACAAGGTCTGCAATATAGTTTTGTGCCTTATTATATTACCTACTCGTTGATAAAAACCGAAGTTTTTGCGTTTATCATTACTGCTGTGCCATCGTATTTTGGGTACTATGTGCAGGGCGGGGCTTTAGAGGTAGGACGAGCAAGCACTAAAGCGGTGGTAAACAGTAGTATTTTAATTCTGCTGTCGAATCTTATTTTAACCCAATTGCTTTTAAAATGATACGATTAGAAAATGTAAATAAATCGTTTGGCGATTTACAAGTACTTAAAAATATATCGGTTACTTTTGAACCACAGAAAACCAATCTAATCATCGGGCAGAGCGGATCGGGGAAAACGGTATTGCTAAAATCTATCCTGGGACTTTTCGATATTGATTCAGGTGCTATTTTCTACGACGATAGAGATTTTACAAAGCTGAAAACAAAGCAGAAAAAAAAGATACGTAAAGAGATCGGCATGGTATTCCAGGGGAGCGCTTTATTCGATTCGCTTACTGTTGAAGAAAATGTCCGTTTTCCATTAGATATGTTTTCAAATATGAGCGAATCCGAGAAAAAAAGACGAGTAGCATATTGTTTGGAACAGGTGGATATAAAAGAGAGCAATCATCTTTATCCGGCAGAAATAAGTGGTGGAATGCAGAAACGTGTTGCCATTGCCCGGGCCATTGCATTAAAACCGAAATATCTGTTCTGTGATGAACCTAATTCCGGACTGGATCCGGTAACGGCAATTGTTATTGATAAATTAATTCGTAAAATCACCAGATACAATAATATCACTACCATTATTAATACACACGATATGAATTCGGTAATGGAAATCGGCGAAAAGATTCTTTTTATTAGTAAGGGACAAAAAGCATGGGAAGGTACTAAAGAAGAGATTTTTAACACTAACAATGAAGCATTAAACGATTTTGTTTTTGCATCGGAGCTGTATCAGAAAATTAAAAAAAATGTATAGCTGAGGCATAGCATGCTATATCTCTGCCACATTTTTACAAAAAAATATAAACGCAATTTTTAACCAATGAAAAATTATATTTTAGCATTATTAACTTTTACATTACTATCGTGTGGAGGAGATAATAAAGGTAAACCTATTTTAGATAAACAACAATTTAAGCATATGCTTATCGATATTCATCTTGCCGATGGTACACTTTCAGCGGAGAATGTTTATCGCACGGGAAAAAATTACCGTCCGAGTTACTACTATAATTCAGTTTTTAAAAAATATAATATTACACCGCAGCAGTGGGATTCCTGCGTAGCTTATTATGCTAAAAATACTGCCGAATTTACAAAAATGTACGATAAGGTTATCGATTCGTTAAACCGTTTAGAAACCCAGTATAGGATAAAAATAAAAGAAGCAAAAATGGAACAGGACACAGTAAATCTGTGGACCAAAAAAACTGCATGGAGGATTCCTCAAGATGGTAATCCCAATTTTTATTTTTCTATTCCGGTAAATAAAAAAGGAATCTATACCATTACTGCTGATATAAAAGTGTATGCCAACGACCAGAATCGCGAGCCTAAGGTTGAGGCATATTTCTGGAAACGCGATAGTTTAGGAAAGGTGAAAAAAGTAGAATTTACACCAGCTTTAATAACTAAAGACTCTACTTTTAAAACCTATAAAATACAGTTAGAATATCCCGATTCTACCTATCAGTTTTTAAAAGGAAATCTGTTTGCTGTCAACAATAGATTTACACAGTTTACTCAACATTACGAAATAAAAAATATTAAAATTTACAATCCGGAAATAAAACCCGATACAACCGATTTAAAACTTAATACTAAAAAATTAGACGATGACAGAAGAGTGCTGGAAAAATTTGAACTTAGATAGTACTTCTTCAATTGATAATAGTATTCCAACTTGCTAATATCTCAATTAATTAAAAATTTGAGAAAACGAAAGGATAAGGATAAAAGCCGGAATGTAAGAATCCATTGTACGATTACAAAAGCATCAGAGAGAAGAGCAAAAAACAATATACGATGAAATTACGAAAAATTACGGCAAATTATATTTATACTGCTGCAGACAGACCTTTAAAAAATGGCATTCTGGTACTCGAAAACAGTACCATTGTAGATATTATCTCCCGGGAGGATGATGTAAAAGAAATTGCCGGTTTAGAGTTTTACGGCGGAATGCTTGTTCCTGCTTTTATTGATATGTTTGTATTGCCCGCCTGCCCTGATTTTTCAGCCCGCAATTTCAAGAAATGGATGGACACAGCTATATTAGAATTTCCTAAACCGCAGACTAACTCCATACAACGAAGTATTAACCATTTAGAAGCTTTTGGTACCAGAGGAGCTTTAGATATATTTCCGGTAGAAGCAAGCCGGCTTCCTAAAGAGAAATCAAAGGTGATTTTTGCCGATAAAACCATCAGTTTTGATTTGCCTACACAAAATACTAATACTGAAAATCCCCTGCTAATAAATCGTTACACTTTAACCGAAAATATGATTATACAGCCATCTGATTTTGACCGCTGTGTGGTGGGAACCGGTTCGCTGCAATCGCATCAAAGATTATCGGTTTTCGAAGAATTAAAACACATTCAAAACCAATTTCCCGGTATTTCTATTTTGGAATTATTAAAATGGGCTACGATTCAGTCTGCCAATTTTTTGGGATTGCCACAATTGGGCAGTTTTGGAATAGGAAAAACGCCTGGCATAAATCTGATTACGGCAATTGATTATAAGGAATTGAAATTAACTGATAGAAGCGAGTTAAAAATTGTTCTGTAGGAAATAAACTTTACGTATTCTTTGTGGTTAAATTAACTTGTTAATTTGTTTTTTCTTCTTTTGATGATACTGCTGTCAAAGAGTAACGGTACTTTTTCCGTAAGAGAAAATTTCCACGCTTTTTTACAACAACGATAATAAAAGGTGTTTAATTTTTACATTAAAATTACAAATAAATTTTATTTGTTAACAGTAAAAAATTATTTTCGCCGCGAAAAAAAATAAAATATTTGGGTGTGTTAAAGTTAAAACTATAAATGAGAATGGTGATAAATAAAAAAGCGCAACAGGCAGTATTGTATTTAAAAAATACCAATGTAATCGTATTTATTTTAATTGGTTTTATATGTATGTTTCTTGTTGGTCGTTTAATGATGGCTGTTTTGCCTCCTTTTGCCGGAGATCATCCTAATATGAACCCTGATGGATCGGAAAGAATAAGCAAAGAACTCTATACGTTTATTGCAATTTTTATTTCTCCTTTTATAGAAACTCTTATTTTTCAAACCTTACCTCACAAATTGTATAGAAAGTATTATCCCAATAAGTATTTTGTTTATCTGTTTGTTTCTGCATTGTTTTTTGGTGTTGCACATCGATACAGCATTTACTATATGATTGCAGCATACGTTCCCGGTATTTTTTTATTATTTTATTACGACATTGCTTATCAGCGTAAAGAAAATGCTGTTATAGTGCTGTCAATTATTCATGGTTTAATAAATACTTTAGCGGTATTATCGGCATACTATCTTTAATAGAAATATAATATGTCTTAAATCGTTCCCGCTTCTATTGCTGAATTTTTAGCAGAAACTGTTAAAAGACTACTTGGGTAGAGTTTATGAACTTGTTTACTAAAATGGTTATTGATAATACACACAATAAAGTTTATTTCTTGTGGTAATTTTAAATTATCGAAAATAAATTATGGAAAGAAAAAAGGAGGGGACCAAAAAAGAATAAATTATCAGAAACCTGTAAAATAGAAGACCTCAGGGGTTTTCAAAACCACTGAGGTCTAACAATCTAACAAATAGTAGTGTCTTTTCTTGTGTGTAATTTAAACTTTTGGGATATACTTGATATTTTATGATGATTAGTTTACTTCTTCGAAATAGCATTCAATACCTTTTCTTTATCCAGTTTTTTGGTACAGAAGAACCAATCTTTACAATCTAACTCTTCATCATCCATACGCTCCTGAGCTGTTCCGCACGAACCGGCAGGTCCCACAATTACATCATCGCCCGGATACCAATCGGCAGGAGTTGCTACACCAAATTCGTCGGCAGTCTGTAAGGCAATAACTACACGATAAAGCTCATCGAAGTTGCGTCCTAAACTCAGTGGATAGTAAATCATACTGCGGATAACTCCTTTAGGGTCGATAAAGAATACCGCACGAACAGCTTTGGTGCTATCCTCGTTGGGCTGAATCATACCATACTTCTTAGCTACTTCCATGGTAATATCTTCAATTAAAGGGAATTTAACTTCCACATTTTTCAGTCCGCGATACTCAATTTTTTCTTTAATGGTTCGCAGCCATGCAATGTGGCTGTATAAACCATCAACCGAAAGACCTACCAATTTGGTGTTTGCTTTTTTAAACTTTTCTGCCATTGTAGCAAAAGTCATAAACTCTGAGGTACAAACCGGCGTAAAATCGGCAGGATGACTGAATAAAATCACCCAATTGCCTTTATAGTCGGCGGGAAAGTTAATTTCACCTTGTGTGGTTACTGCTTTAAATTCGGGTGCTGCATCGCCTATTCTCGGCATGCTTACTACGTTATTTTCTAAATTATTTTCCATGATATAAAAATTTAATTGTTAATTACTGAATTTTATTGGTTGAGTGTTGCTTTTAACATCCATTCTCTTTTCTCTGCCGCAACGATTAAATCGCTTATTAAGGCTGCTGTTCCTTCATCGTTGTTGTCAGAAGCAATGGCAATTATATTTCTAAACTTCTTTAAAAGATATTGCGTATTTTCTAAAGTTAATTGTACTCCTTTATCGCCATCAGCTACATTGGTTACGATTTCTAGTTTTGCCATTGCCAAATAATCGGCAAAAGTGTGCAATGGTGTTCCTTCTAACATTAATATTCTTTCCGCTATTTCGTCAATTACATCGGCAGCTTCGGTGTAAAGTTTTTCGTACATCCCATGTAGGCTGAAAAACAACCGGCCTTTTACATTCCAATGCAAACCTCTTAGGTTTTGATAAAAGATTTGATAATCGGCTAATAATGCGTTTAACTCTTTTACGACTTCTTGATTTTTTTCTAAATTCTTCATTTTGTTATTTTTTATTGGTTATTATTTCTTTTATTTTGACATTGCAAATGTAGGATAGTTGGTATTTATGTTTTTTATACCTATATTAGTATTGCTTATATCAATTGTTTGATGTGATAATTTGTTAATGCGGAAATTTAATGAACAATTAGCAATTATTTAATGTGGCAATTTGATAATTAGCTAATGTGCAAGTTAGACGATGGGGTTTGGTTAGAAATTAATAATCTGTTTATAACTTGTAGAGTACTCGTCAAAAACTAACGACTAAAAAGTCGTTGAAATAATTTAGGAAATTATGCAAATCAATCAGTTAGTTTATTTTATTGCCTTAGAGAAACACAAAAGTTTTTCTAAAGCCGCTGAAGAGTTGAATATCACGCAGCCGGCATTATCGCTGCAGATGCAGAAATTAGAAGAGGAATTGGAGTATAAACTGCTTAACAGAAATAAAAAACCTTTTTGTCTGACTGCTGAGGGGGAGATGTTTTTGGAGCGTGCGGGTAAAATTGTTAATCTAATAGATGAGCTTCACGATCTGGCAATTGAAACCGCAGAAGAGGTGTCGGGATATTTGCGGATAGGGATTATACCCACTGTAGCTCCCTATTTAGTGCCTCTTTTTATTCATGCGCTGTTAAAATCATATCCCAAATTGCACCTTGATATTGTTGAATTAAAAACTGAAGAAATTATACTGAAACTAAAACGAGGAGATATTGACTGCGGTATATTGGCAACTCCCATAAAAAATAATACGCTTATAAAACGACCTCTTTTTTACGAACGGTTTTATTTATATGTATCTGATAAGCATCCTTTATATGCTGAAGAAAAGATAAATATTGAAGACATTAACCTAAATGAGTTGTGGTATTTGCAGGAGGGGAATTGTTTTCAGAATCAAGTCAACTCCATTTGTCAGCTTTCGGCACAAACCGATAAAAAACAGCATTTGGTCTATCGTTCCAATTCCATTGAATCGCTTCGTAGAATTGTGGAGAGCAAACATGGTATCACTTTTATTCCTGAATTGGCAACCATTGATATTCCTGTCGATTTAGAAGATTTAATTAAACCAATTGGAGGGAATTCTCCTTTACGGGAAATAAGTATCGTTACAACGGTATTGAATACCAAAGAGCGTCAGGTAGAGGCTTTAACGGAGGCTGTTTTACAAAATATCCCCAAATCAATGCGGGCAAAACCCAAAGGCTTTGTTGTAGACACGTTGGTGTGATTTAATTCACAATTATTTACTGTGACAATTAGACGGAAGAAATCCTTTGTGAACTTTACGTATTTTTTGTGTCCTTTGCGGTTAAATTAATGAGATAATGCGATAGGTGAGAATTTCTTTCTGTTATTGCAATCGTTGTAATTAAAATAAGCGTATCTTTTTGTGTAAAAAAAGAGTCTGAATTCTTTATTTTTCTCTATTTTTGCCGATTACTTTAAGAAGAATAAAATGAATAGTAAAAAATTAACAATAGCTATCGATGGTCATTCATCGTGCGGCAAAAGTACAGTAGCAAAGCAGTTGGCAAAGAAATTACACTACACTTATATTGATAGTGGTGCAATGTACCGATTGGTTACGCTTTTTGCTATGCGGAATAAGTTAATAGAGAACGATGTTGTAAATACAGCTGAATTAGCTAACCGTTTAGACGATATTAAAATTGATTTTCGCTATAACGAAGCAAAGCAGCAAGCCGATGCGTATCTTAATGGAGAGCTGGTTGAAGACGAAATTCGTTCGCTGGCCGTATCGAATAATGTTAGTGCAATTGCAACTATTAAGTTTGTGCGTGAAAAAATGGTGGATCTGCAGCGGGAGCTAAGCAAAAGCGGAGGCGTTGTTATGGACGGTCGGGATATTGGAACTGTTGTTTTTCCCAATGCCGATTTAAAAATATTTATGACTGCCGATGCTGAGGTACGTGCGGAAAGACGTTTTAAAGAGTTGCAGGCTAAAGGCGATAGCGTTACGTTTGAAGAGATTCTTGAAAATGTAAAAAAACGCGATTTTATCGATGAGAACAGAGATGAAAGTCCGTTACGTAAAGCCGATGATGCCATTGTGTTAGATAACAGTAATTTTACACCTGCACAACAGTTAGAGTGGTTAGAACAGCAAGTGGAGAACATTATTGCCGGAAAATAGAGAGATAATACCAGTTGTAATCTGAAGAAGAAAGGGAAATAGACCTTTTTAATTGGGCAAATTTGAGTTACAGATGGTACGAGCCCCAATAGTAAAGTAAAAATATTTTAAGAGTTCCCATAAAAATAGAATAATGATACAAATCGAGATAGATAAGAATGCAGGATTTTGTTTTGGAGTAGTAAATGCCATAAAAAAAGCAGAGGAGACTTTAAAGCAGCAGGAATCGCTGTATTGTATCGGGGATATTGTTCATAATAATATGGAAGTCGATAGGTTGCAACAGCAGGGTTTAAATACCATTGACCATACCGAATTCAAAAATATGAATAATGGGATAGTATTATTCAGAGCTCATGGAGAACCGCCTGAATCTTACCGTGTTGCAGAAGAGAATAATCTGAAAATAGTAGATGCTACCTGTCCGGTGGTGCTGAATCTGCAAAAAAAAGTAAAAAAGGCATATCTGCAGTTACAAGAGCAAAACGGGCAGGTCGTAATTTATGGTAAAAAAGGACATGCCGAAGTAAACGGTTTGGTGGGACAGTGCAGCGGTAATGCTATAGTTGTTGAAAATGTGGATGATTTGGTGCACGTGGATATTACCCGTCCGGTGATACTTTTTTCACAGACTACTAAAACGATCGATGGCTTTAAGCAGGTAATTGCACAGTTGCAAGATACCATGCAAGCCGATTTAAAAATAAACGATACCATTTGCAGGAAAGTAGCCAATAGAGTCCCTTTAATTGGTGAGTTTGCCCAAAAACACGATGTGCTGATTTTTGTGAGTGGTAAAAAAAGTTCCAACGGAAAACTTCTGTTTGAGATATGTAAAAAGAATAACCCCAACAGCTTTTTCATATCCGGAGCAGAAGAGCTGACAAAAGAGTGGTTTGAGAATGTGGAATCAATAGGTGTTAGTGGTGCTACATCAACACCTGGATGGCTGATGCAGGAAGTTGCGGAGAAAATAGAGAGTATGATTCGTTAATACCATCAGTAGTTGTTTAATGTGCCAATTTGATAATGTGTTAATCGTTAATGAATTGGACGTCCGAAGCCCTAAAATAGGGGATTTTCCAAAGTCTAATACCTAAGAGAAAGCCTGAAAGTCAATTTTAAGGACTGATAATGAAATGCTCAAAGGTTAAACAATCAAAATTTAAAAATCAAGAAAATGACAAGAATAAAAAAGATAGGAGTTTTAACATCAGGAGGAGATGCTCCGGGTATGAATGCTGCTATTCGTGCGGTGGTAAGAACAGCTTTATACAATAAATTAGAGGTGATTGGTATCCGGCAGGGATACGAGGGATTGATCAATGGAGATTTTAAGCCCATGACATCGTATGAGGTAAGTAATATTATTGGTAAGGGAGGAACCATTCTGTTTTCTGCGCGCAGTAAAGAATTTAGAACAGAGGAGGGGCGTAAAAAAGCTTACGACCAAATGGCGGCTAACGATATGGATGCTCTTGTGGTAATTGGCGGTGATGGAACCTTCTCCGGAGCTCGAATTTTCAGCCAGGAATATAATATTCCTGTAATCGGAATACCCGGAACAATTGATAATGATTTATACGGAACAGATTATACCATTGGATTCGATACTGCATTAAATACCATTACCGAGGCGGTGGATAAAATACGTGATACAGCAAATGCGCATAATCGTCTGTTTTTTATAGAGGTTATGGGGCGTGATGCCGGTTTTGTAGCACTGCGCAGCGGTATTGCCACTGGTGCTGAAGCAATTCTTATTCCTGAAAAGGAGACGCACTTACAGGAGCTGGAGTCATATCTTGAAAAAGGATATCAAAATAATAAATCGAGTGGGATTGTAATTGTTGCCGAAGGCGATAAATCGGGAGGTGCTTATACCATTGCTAAGGAAATGGAAAAGAAACATCCTGAATATGATATTCGTGTGTCAGTATTGGGACATATGCAGCGCGGCGGTGCTCCATCGGCGTTCGACCGTGTGACCGCATCAACATTGGGCGTGGCGGCGGTTGAGGCTCTTCTTGATGACCAAAAAAGTATAATGGTGGGTATGGTTAACGGCGAAGTTACCCATGTGCCGTTTAATAAGACAATTAAAAATAAGAAGAGCGTAAAATTTTCTTATCTGCATATCCACGAGATGTTGGCGCTGTAGAAAAAAATCTGTGTAAATGGAAAAAGAGAGGTTTGTAGTTCATGCAAACCTCTTTTTGTGGTATATTGTTTTTATATTTGTATCCTTATAATTACCTATTGGAGAATTGTATTAATGTCCCGACAAACTACTTATATCGATGTTATGTTGCCATTGCCTTTGGCAGGGGTATTTACTTATGCCGTTCCGGACGATAAGTTACAGGAAATAATTGTTGGTGTTCGGGTAATTGTTCCTTTCGGTAATAAAAAAATATATACGGCAATCGTTCGGCAGATACATCACAATGCACCGACTGGTTATGAGGTAAAGGAGATTTTGTCGTGTTTGGATGAATATCCCATTGTAAATAGATATCAATTGGAATTTTGGGATTGGATTGCGAATTACTATCAAGCGGTGCCGGGCGATGTTTATAAAGCGGCTGTTCCGGCAGGAATGAAATTGGAAAGCCAGACCCGGGTAAGTTTAAATAAGGATTACGACACTGCTGAAAGTTTTACATCAACCGAACAAAAAATAGTAGATGTATTAGCGCACGCGAAAGATGTCAGCGTTGCCGAAATCAATAAAGCAGTTCGAATAAAGAATACGCTGCCGCAATTAAAGGCATTGATGGAAAAAGGCGTGGTTGTTTTAGAGGATAAAATTTCAGAAGGTTATAAAGCCAAACAGCAGGAAATGGTACACCTGTTTCGTAATTTTACCGAAGAGGAAATGGGCGATATCTTAAATCAGCTAAATAGAGCAAAACGGCAGCAAGAATTGCTTTATTCCTATTTGAACTTATCGAAATATTTTTTCGAAGATAAGCCCAATCAGGTAACTGTGCTGCAATTACTGAAATCATGCAGCTGTTCCCGTTCCATATTCAATGCTTTGGTTGAGAAACAGATTTTAAACATCTATCACGAACAGGTAGAACGAATTGATTTATCTGCAAATGATACAGAAGAATTAAGGATGTTAAATGCTTATCAGCAAGAGGCTTTCGATGCTGTTAGACAACAGTTTCAGCAGAAAAATACAGTGTTGCTGCATGGTGTAACATCAAGTGGAAAAACGGAAATTTATATTCATTTAATTGCCGAACAGATAGCAAAAGGAAAACAGGTACTGTATCTATTGCCTGAAATTGCTTTAACTACGCAAATTATCAATCGCTTAAAGCGGGTTTTTGGTAATAAAGTTGGTGTGTATCATTCTAAATGCAGCGATGCCGAGCGGGTAGAGATTTACAATAATATTCTGCAAAACAGTAATGAAAAGTCGTTTCAAGTAATATTGGGGGTACGTTCTTCTGTATTTTTGCCTTTTAGTAATTTAGGGTTGATTATTGTTGATGAGGAACACGAAAACACCTATAAGCAGTTCGAGCCGGCACCGAGGTATCATGCTCGCGATGCCGCAATTTATCTTGCACATTTGCATCAGGCAAAAACGCTGCTGGGAACAGCAACACCTTCAATGGAAAGTTATCATGCTGCCCGAAGCGGCAAATTCGGGCTGGTAGAGCTGTTTAAAAGGTATCAGGATATGGAGATGCCGCAGATTTTAATTACCGATATTAAGGAAGCTCGCCGGAAAAAGCAGATGAAGTCGCTGTTTTCGCCGCAGTTGATACAGCTGATAACCGACAGTTTAGCCAATAAAGAGCAGGTAATTCTATTTCAAAACAGACGTGGTTATGCGCCTTATCTGGAGTGTCGCAGGTGCGGTTATGTGCCGAATTGTCCTCATTGTTCGGTAAGTTTAACCTATCACCGGAATGTTGATCAGTTAACCTGCCATTATTGCGGCTACAATACTCAGCCGCCGCTGAACTGCAATGTCTGCGATAGTGAAGATATGGAAGACAGAGGTTTCGGAACAGAAAAAATAGAAGATGAATTGCAGGCGATTTTCCCCGAAGCCCGTATTGCTCGTATGGATTTGGATACTACCCGTCGAAAATTGGCTTATGAAAAGATGATTGCTCAATTTGAACAGCATAGATTAGATATTCTGGTGGGAACGCAGATGGTTGCCAAAGGTTTAGATTTTGATAATGTGGGGTTGGTGGGCATATTAAATGCTGATGCCATGTTGAATTATCCCGATTTCAGAGCATTTGAACGTAGTTTCCAAATGATGGCACAGGTGGCAGGAAGAGCCGGAAGGAAAAATAAAAAAGGGCGTGTGCTTATTCAGACTTATACGCCTGAGCACCCGGTAATAAATTGGGTGGTAAATAACGATTACAAAGCTATGTTTTATAACCAGATTGAGGAGCGGAAAACCTATATTTATCCGCCTTTTTATCGGTTAATCAATATCAGTTTAAAGCACAAAGATAAGGCTGTGGTAAACCTGGCTGCTCATTATTTTGCAAAATCGCTGCGCAAAATTTTTGGTATCAGAGTGTTTGGACCCCATGAGCCGATTATCAATAGGATTAAAAATCAGCATATTGTAAATATTTTGTTGAAAATAGAGAAGAAAAGTTCGCCTTCAAAAGCCAAGTGGCTGTTAAATAAACAGGCAGTCTTTTTAAAATCGCAGGAGCAGTTTAAGTCGGTTCAAATTGTTTTCGATGTGGACCCTATGTAAAACTTTTGGGTTGATAATTAACCATGCAGAATAGAAAAACCATGAATATACAGCAAGCACAAAAATATATTTCAGAGAGTTTGGAGCCGTTATACGGAGAGCGGGAGGGAAAAAATATTGCCAATTTGTTGTTGGAATCGGTTTTAGAATGCACCAATACCCATTTGGTCTTAAACAGGAATCAGGTTTTAACCGCTAAAGAGCAGAACAGTATTAATGAAGCGTTAAAGGAATTGATACAGCAAAAACCCATACAATATGTATTGGGAGAAGCTGATTTTTACGATTTAAAATTTAAAGTGAATGAATATACCTTAATTCCACGTTCTGAAACCGAAGAGTTGGTGCATAAAATCATTGCTGATTGTAGAAATTTATCTCCCCGGATTTTGGATATTGGCACTGGTAGCGGCTGTATTCCCATTGTGCTGGCAAAACATATCAATGGAGCTTCAATCAGCAGTGTGGATATTTCGGAAGAGGCAATTGCCGTAGCCAGACAGAATGCAGTAAATAATAGTGTTAATGTAGAGTTTCTGCACAGAGATATTTTAAAATGGGAAGCTGAAGAATGGAAAAAGTACGATATTATTGTAAGTAATCCTCCGTATGTATGCAATTCGGAAAAGGCAGAAATGAGTGATAATGTGTTGGCGTATGAACCACATACCGCTCTGTTTGTGGGAGACGATAATCCTTTGATTTTTTATATTGCCATTGCCGATTTTGCAAAAAAATATCTGAATGATAAAGGAAAAATATATCTGGAAATTAATGAAAATTTAGGACAAGAGACTTTGCAGATGCTTGCCGATAAAGGATTTTCTAATTTACAGCTGTTAAAAGATATGAACGGGCGGGATAGAATGGTTATTGCTGATAATGTGTTAATGAGGTAATTGGTTGGAAGACCAAAGGGCTGACAGCCAAAAGCTAAAAATAAACAAATGAAAAAACTCGATAAAAAAGAAGCATTAAGCAGCGTACAGTTTATCTGTAGCAAACAGGAGAAGTGCTGCAGCGAAATCAGAAAAAAGCTGCAAAGCTGGGGAATTAATGCTCAGGAGCAGGAAGAAATAATTGAGAGTTTAATAGATGATAAATTTATTGATGAAAATAGATTTACGCCTGTTTTTGTCCGTGATAAATTCCGGTTTAACCGCTGGGGACGCATAAAAATAGCTTATCACTTGAGGCAGAAACAGATACCTGCAGATATTATAGAATCTGCTCTACAGGAAATTGATGAGCAGGAATATATGGAAACTTTAACAGAACTTTTACAGTCGAAGTTAAAGGGGCTGAATACTGAAGATAAATATCAGCTGAAAGCGAAGTTACTACGATTTATTCATAGCCGAGGATTTGAACCTGCTTTGGCAGACAGCGTAATAAATAAGTTGTTGTGTAAGTAGCTAATCCTAGCCCTTTATATATTTGTCAATTGTGGAAAGCAGAACGTCCATATCAATAGGCTTGGAAATATATTCATTGTGTCCTGAAGCCTTTATTTTTGCTATAGCTTCGGTAAATGTATATGCTGTTTGCGCAATGATGGGGATGTTATTTCCCTGCTCCCGTATTTTCTGAGTTGCAGTGTATCCATCCATTACCGGCATTTGTACGTCCATCAATATTAAGTCAATATTCGGATTTTGTTCCATATGCTGTAAAACTTCTTCGCCTGTTAATGCACGTATTATTGTTACATTTGTGTTGGATAATAACTCTTCAAGGAACATAAAATTAAAATCCTCGTCCTCTGCAATTAATAAAGTCTTTCCCGCCCAATTATATTCCAATTGAATATTCATCTATTTTAGTTTTTAAGATTCGTACAAATTATCAAAAAAATAATAGAATTATAATAGTGTATTCTATTGTGAAGGTACTGTCGGTGTTTGGTGAATTTTCATTCAAAATGTTGTTTATACACAAGCATTGTTTACTTAAACACCCAAAAGATTAAGATAAATTAAAATGATTGATTATCAGGCGTAAATTTAGTGTTTATGTTGGTTTTAGGCAAATTATTTTGTTGTGAATAATAATTTATTTTCTCTTTTCTTTGCATTGTTGATCCACTTGTACGGAATGGCCTTCCAATTGTTGTTGCAAGTAGGAGTTAATGTTTTTTTCTTTTCAATCCATTTCATTAGGTAGTAGCGGAAATCGGTATCTGTCGAAGCAATTATTCTTTTTTGTATCTGCCGGGGTGTTAACCCTACTCCTTTAGTCAGATGGTTGCCTCCGCCATTGCCTCTGTATGAATTAAGTGCTACAGTATAGGTGCTGTCTGCAAAAAATGGATTGCCATTATTAAAACCATTGATTTTTATGCGTCTGCCGTAAGGTTTCGAAATATCTACTGTATAATTAATTCCTTCTGCCGAATCGTAATTGAAAAGAAACGTGGTAAGGATGTTCTTATTTCCCGATTTCTCGATAAAAAGCAGGTTGTCAGAAGGGGTATGCATCTGGCGGTACCAGTTCTTATAACTGAATTCCAAGTAATCTTTTATCTCTTTTCCGGTTAATTTAAGGGTATAGATTAAATTTTCGTATTTGTACAATTTAAACAAATCGCTGACGTATAGTCTGCCCGAATCAATACTTGCCGATAGCGACAAGGGAGCCGCAAATGAAATATCGGCATTGGTAATGTCTAACTGCACATTGTGAATAATATCCATAAAGGGGGAGTCGCCCCATAAAGCCGGAATTGCAGTAATGGGTTTGGTAAATATTCCTATTTGTTTCGAGACGTATTTTTTTACCGTATTAAATCTATTTTGAAAATGTTCGGTATAGACTTTCGATACAGGAAGCTGAGACACATCAATTAGCTGCGGCAAAAGCTGTTTGTCGTATGTTTTGTGTTTTTGGTTCCATTTAAAATCTACCATAACGCTTGCCAAATAGTTTGCTTTACTTTTAGGATTGATGATTAAAACTTTCTGTTTTGCTGTATTTTCGACCCACTCTAATTTCTTTTGGTGGTCGTGTCCGCAGATAATCATATCGAAATCGGCTACTGTTTTGGCAACCAATTTCGAAGCGTTTTCAATAATAGGGGTGTTAGTGGCGTTGTCTTCGCCTACGCCCGAATGAAAAAGGCCAATAATAAAATCAGGGTGTTCCTTTTCTTGTACTATTTTTATCCATTTTTTTGCTGCCGGAACCATAGCCTCGAAACGAATACCCTTCCAGATGTTTTCGGGTAACCACAAGGGAATAGCCGGAGTTATCAGCCCAATAACAGCAACCTTAATTCCCTGTTTATGGATAATGGTGTAAGGCTGAAAATAGGGTTTATTGGTTCTTGTATCTATGGCGTTAGCGGCTAACCACGGAAAATTAAATTCATGTTTCAATTTATCGTAAACTGCATGCCCCGGTTCAATATCGTGATTTCCTACGGTTGCAGCATCGTATCCCATATAATTCATTACATCGGTACAGATATGTTCTGAAATAGTATCCTCAAAGTTGGAATAATACACCATCGGACTACCTTGAAGAATATCGCCGTTATCGAGTAAAATTACACCTAAGTCTTTTTGTTGGCGTAGTTCGGTTACGTAGCTGTACACTTGAGCCAGAGATGTTGCTGCCGGTTTTCTTTCAATTAAGTCGAAGGGATAAACAGCACCGTGTACATCTGATGTTCCCAATATCTGCAGTTTTACGTGTTGAGGTTTTTTGCTGCAGGCTGTAAGTAAAATTGCAATGGCGATAATAAAATTCTTCATATCATAAAAACTGTGTATTTAAAACTGATAATATAATCCTATTGATAATTCGGGTAGTATAATCGACGAAAACCCCAGGTAGTAGGCATAATCTGTTCCGTATGAGTCTTTTTGAGTTACCGATTCCGGGATACTAGGAATATAGGTGCAACGTAAATTCATGTCAAAAGAAAGCTCTTGGGATATATCGTATCGGAAACCGATATTTGGAGCTAAGCCTATTTTATTCAGATTAAATTTGTGCGTTTCACTGTTTGAACTTGCTGTAGCAGAAGAAAAGTCAGATTTGTAGCGGTAGTGATACCAGCCAAAACCAAGTCCCATATAAGGATGAAAATCGCGATCCCAGGCATTGAAATAGAAAAAGGCATTTAACAGAGCAGAACCTACATTATAATCGGTATTATAGTTTCCTTTTACGTTGCCATTCCAAAAATCCCCCTGACCTAAAAAACTAAAATCAATTTCTGCTCCAACACCTATTTTCGGATTTAATAACAATTGTGCGGCAGCCCGAAAATTAATTCCGCCTTTACATTGTTTCCCAAAATCGCCCAGTGGATATTGATAACCGATGTTGCCACCAGCCAGAATCGTTTTTGTTTTTCGGTATTGCGAAAATCCGGAAACGGAAAACAGTAATAGTATTGCGATAATTAATGATTTTTTCATCTTCTATGGATAAATTTATTGGAGTTTTAATGTAAAAAAATACCCCTCTAAGAAAATAATCTAAACAGACCAATTCCTTAAAAGGGGTGTGTATTCGGAAAAAGATTAATCAATTACTTTTAGTTCCTTACCTATTTTGATAAATGCAGCCAAAGCTTTGTCTAGGTGAGCTTTGTCGTGTGCTGCTGACAGCTGAATACGAATACGTGCCTGTCCTTTAGGTACTACAGGATAGTAGAACCCGGTAACGTAGATACCTTCGTCTAATAATTTTGCAGCAAATTGCTGTGAAAGAACCGCATCGTAAAGCATTAAAGCGTTGATGGCCGAATCAGATGGTTTTACATCGAAACCGGCAGCCAGTAACTGCTCTCTGAAATATTTAGCATTGCTCATTACTTTATCTCGAAGCTCGGTTGATTCGCTTAACATATCGAATACAGCAATTGAAGCTCCCACAATAACAGGAGAAAGCGAGTTAGAGAATAAATAAGGACGTGAGCGCTGACGCAGCATATCAATTATTTCTGCTTTTCCGGTAGTAAATCCTCCCAAAGCACCGCCAAGGGCTTTACCCAATGTACTTGTGATAATATCTACACGGTCCATGCAGTTGTGGTATTCGTGTGTTCCTCTTCCGGTTTTGCCGATAAATCCTGATGCGTGGCTATCGTCTACCATTACCAAAGCATCGTATTTTTCTGCAAGGTCACAAATTTCATTCAATTTGGCAATATCGCCATCCATTGAGAAAACACCATCGGTAACAATAATTCTAAAGCGTTGAGCCTTTGATACTTTTAATTGTTCTTCAAGGTCTGCCATATCGGCGTGTTTGTATCTGTAGCGGGCAGCTTTACATAAACGTACTCCATCGATAATTGATGCGTGATTCAGCTCGTCGGAGATAATCGCATCGTCTTTTGTGAAAAGAGGCTCGAAAACACCGCCGTTGGCATCAAAAGCTGCGGCATAAAGAATAGTATCTTCCATTCCGAAGAATTTAGCAATTTTATGCTCTAACTCTTTATGGATATCGGTTGTTCCGCAGATAAAGCGTACCGATGACATACCGTAACCGTGAGAGTCTAATGCTTTTTTAGCTCCTTCCATTACTTTGGGATGTGAAGATAAGCCTAAATAGTTATTGGCACAGAAGTTTAATACAGTTTCGCCTGTATTTACTTTTATTTCCGCTCCTTGCGGTGTCGTGATAATACGTTCGTTTTTATACAAGCCTGCATCTTTAATAGCTTGTAATTCAGTTGTTAAATACTCTTTAAATTTTCCGTACATTGTATGATATTTGTTGTTAATATTAAGATCTTATAAGATTGTTTGTGCGAATAGACAGTAAAACAATCTTCTTAATTTTCACCCAAAAATACAATAAAATTTACATCTTCTTCTGCTTGCATCATTTTTTTTTCAATATCATTGAAAAACAGGCGGATGTATGAATGTTTTTTTTATTTTTTACTGCCGGATGCAATAGTCTAAAAGTATCGGCTGTTATTTTATTTGTTTGGGTTTTATAGACGATTTATTTCTTTCTCAATAATTTAATTAATGTTAAACTTCAGTGTGGAGAAGTTTCCATTAGAGTAAAAAAGTAGAAAAAATAGAAGGAATAAAGAAAATAGTGAATTGTTGTAAATAAGTGTTTTAAGAATGATTTTTATGGAGGGTTTCTGTTTTTTGAAAAAATATCTGAAAAAAAATAAAAAAAAAGTGCTGTCCCTATTGTATTATTAATTAAAAGCTATTAGTTTTGCATCGCAATTTTCAACAAGGAAGTGTTTTATATAACAGTGACCTTGTTTCGAAAATAGGAGTAAATACACTCCTCCTTAGCTCAGCTGGTTAGAGCACCTGACTGTTAATCAGGGGGTCCTTGGTTCAAGTCCAAGAGGGGGAGCAATATTAGGCATAAAGCCTTGGAGTAAATACACTCCTCCTTAGCTCAGCTGGTTAGAGCACCTGACTGTTAATCAGGGGGTCCTTGGTTCAAGTCCAAGAGGGGGAGCAACATTAGGCGTAAAGCCTTGGAATAAATACACTCCTCCTTAGCTCAGCTGGTTAGAGCACCTGACTGTTAATCAGGGGGTCCTTGGTTCAAGTCCAAGAGGGGGAGCAGAAAAAAGCCGTCTGAAAAGACGGCTTTTTTTGTCTGCATACTTTCTAATTCCTCAAAAGATATTATTTTTGTTCATAATATGTAAATTTTAATCAATCAAAAGTGATAAATAAACACACCTTTTTTTTGACACTGCTGTTGTTTATGGCAAACCTTACATTTGGGCAGCTGCAGCAAGATACTGTTATTCATAAGATTTCTCAGAATAAAGGTTTAGGACGGGAAGTATTCAGTACCAAAAATTTAATTGTTTTTGGAGGCCTGCTTAGTACTGCTTTTTTTGCCGATGAATGGGTAAACAATAAAATGAAAAATAATAAAAGCCTATTTCTTACCAGTTATACTGATGTTTTTAATGAGTTTGGTGAAAAAAAGTATGTTGTGCCGGCTGCAGTTGCTGCTTGGACGGTGGGAACAATCGTTAAAGACGAACAGTTGGCAACTACGGCTATGAATTCGTGTAAAGCGTTGCTATTCGGGGCAATAGCTTCCGAAGGAATTAAAATAATTAGTGGCAGATCCCGTCCCGATACCAATATGGGAAGCGGTAGCTTCGATTTATTCGGAGGTACGGTAAATAGGCGTAAATCGTTTCCTTCGGGACACGCTTTTACTGCGTGGGCTGCTTTTACGCCATTTGCAGAAACTTACAGCAAGTGGATCTATGCTGTTCCCATATCGGTAAGCCTAGCCCGGATGTATCGTAACAGACATTGGTTTTCAGATGTGGTTTTAGGCGGAGGCCTGGGTTTTTTTGCCGGGATGTATTTTCATAAGCGTAAAAATCAGCGTGTGATATTTAAGGGAAATGGTATTGTAATAAAATTATAAATAAGTATGAAGATGGAAATAGGGAAACTGAAGTAAAAGCCTTACAGCATTTTTTACAGATAATAATGAAAGGGTTTGCAGCTTTGGATTTATGGCGATAAACTCTTCAGAGGCGGTAATTCTGAATTGTAATCAGATTAGCTGAATTTTGTTTGCATATCGAATTTTATTACTTTAGACACCCTTACTTGGATATAAAACAAATAATAGATAGAGATATGAGTATTACAAAAGTATTTTATAAATTTCCCCGTACATTTTGGGTTGCCAATACCATTGAGTTGTTTGAACGATGGGCATGGTATGGATTTTTTATGTTGTTTGCCAATTATTTAACCGGTTCCTCAGATTTGGGAGGATTAGAATTTTCGCAGGCACAAAAAGGAGTAATAATGGGTTTTGGAACCGGCATTCTCTATTTTCTTCCTGTAATAACCGGCTCTATTGCCGACCGTTACGGTTATAAGAAAGTGTTGACTCTGGCATTCTTTATCTACGTAAGTGCTTTTATTCTTCTGCCTATGTTCGATACATTTACCGGAGTATTTATTATGTATTTATATCTGGCATTGGGAGCAGCGCTGTTTAAGCCCATCATATCGGCAACCATAGCAAAAACCACCACCGATGAAACATCATCTATAGGTTTTGGTATTTTTTATATGATGGTGAATATTGGTGCGTTTTTTGGACCTATGGTAACTCTTCTGTTTAAAAATTCTTCTTATGATTTAGTGTTTTATATATCAGCAGGCATTGTTAGTTTAAATTTTATATTGCTTTTGTTTTACAAAGAGCCAGATAGAATAAAAAGCAGCGATTCTTTGTTGGAGTCTATTCGGAAGGTATTTAGAAACATTATTCTGGTAGTAAAGGATATTAAATTTATGTTGTTTTTGTTGATCGTTGCCGGATTTTGGACAATGTATAATCAGCTGTTTTTTACTTTACCTGTTTTTATTGCGCAATGGGTTGATACCGCAAGTGTTTACAACTTTTTCCATAGTTATTTACCATTTTTCAGCGAGAATTATGGTATGGCAGACGGGCAGATGGAGGCGGAATTTATTACCAATTTCGATGCTATGTTTATTATTTTATTTCAGATAATTGTATCGAGTTTGGTAATGCGATTAAAACCTTTGAAGTCGATGATGGTTGGATTTTTGGTATGTGCCATAGGTATGGCTTTAACTCTGCTAACACAAAATGTATTGTTTACTATTTTGGCGATACTTATTTTCTCTGTGGGTGAAATGGCAGGTTCTCCTAAAATAACCGAATATATCGGAAGAATAGCTCCTGCCGATAAAAAAGCCCTGTATATGGGATATTCTTTTATTCCTGTGTTTCTGGGGAATGTTTTTGCCGGAATTATTTCTGGAAATGTTTATCAGGAATTATCCGATAAAACGGTATTTGTAAAGCAGGAGGTGGCGCGAAGAGGTTTGGATATTTCCAATAATTTATCGCAGAACGAGTATTTTACCGAAGCTGCCAAAGCAATGCATATGAGTACTCATGAGCTGACCAATTATTTGTGGAATAGTTATAATCCTTCGAAAATGTGGTATGTACTGTTGGCAATAGGTTTATTTGCAGTAGTTGCACTATGGTTTTACGACAGATTTTTGATGAAAGATGAGTAGATTTAAATGCTGAAATTTATGCATAAAAAAGGTGCCTGATTTTTATAATTCGGCACCTTTTTTATAAGCTGTTGTTTTATACGTGTTTTAAAACATCTTCTAAATTATCAAATCGGTGTTTGTAGTCGTTCATCGAGTGAAGAATAACTTCTTTTGCTTCATCGGCACCGTAAGTGTGTGTAATTTCGGCTTGAGATTCCAAACCCGGCATATCCTTATAGGTTAAGAAGTAGTGTTTTAATCGATCGATAATAACATCAGGAATATCTGATACATCGGAGTAGGAATCGTAGGTGGCATCGTTAATCAGTACTGCAATAATTTTATCGTCAGCTTCGTTACCGTCCAGCATTCTAAATCCGCCGATTGGGCGTACTCTGGCGATGATATTGCCGTGCGCAATAGATTTTTCGGTAAGCACACAAATATCTAAAGGGTCGCCGTCACCTTTTATATCTTCTTTGCCCGACATCTTGCTTGAAAATTCTCCCACACTTTTTCCGCAAAAAGTTTGAGGCAGGAATCCATAAAGGGCGGGAATTACGTTTGAATATTTTTGCGGACGGTCTATTTTAAGGTAGCCGCTGGTTTTATCTACTTCGTATTTAACGGTATCGGTAGGTACCATTTCAATAAAAGCCATCACCGAATTTGGGGCATCGTCGCCCAAATCAAGACCGTGCCAGGGGTGCGATTTGTATCGTAATCCCATTAACCGTGCAATCGGGTCGTTTAATTTACTTGCCATAATTATAATCGTATTTTATTTCTGGTTTACGGGCAAAAGTACCAAAAACAAAATAATATTACAATTGTTCGCGCAATTGAATGATAAACCAATTAATTAAAAAGACCTTAAAAGGTCTGTGCAGATTAGAGACAGGATGCTGAAAAATTAAGAACGCCTAAATTATTAGAGAATCTTTGAGGATTGATTTATTACCTTCTTTAGTCCCCTGAATTTCTGAAGTGTTTGATGTTTTTATTTGATTTTCAGTAGTGAGAAGTGGGTGGCAATCTTTGCTGCAAGAGGAATAAAGAGTTTTCGAAAATAGAGTTACTCTATTATTTCACGCATAACAGCTAAGGTTTTTAATTGGTTAAAGCCTTGCATCTGCATTGCATAAAAATTTAATATGCCGTTCAAAAGTTCATTGTTTTGCGATGATGAAAGATCCAACTCCGGAAAATCGGTCAGTGAACTTTTAAACAGTAGGAAAAGATGTTTACTTACATTATCTGGCAGGCAGTGTCCGTGTTGTATATCGGTAAAAACTCCATCATCTAAGTCGAAAAAGGGTTGTTCGGCACTGTAATTAAGCTGAGGGAAAAAACCCAGAAAACGAGTGAATCTGCAAAGAAAAAACAGATGGAAAATATTGTTGTTCCCCGGACTTAAATCAAAATAGTGAATGCTGTTGTATAAAAACTGAAAAAGTTTGCTGTTAGGTTCTTCTTCACGAATGGTTTTGCGGACGATTTCGGCTAAAAATTGGGCAGTAACACTTTTTTTGATGTCGAAAAGTATTCCGTTTAACGGTTCGGTAATGCGTGCCTCTTTCAGGGACTGCATGTTTTTGTTTTCTCTATGATATACTTCCATATCTAATAAGGCAAACGGAAAAAACAGGCTACTTTTTTTTCCCGATTTTTTTCCGCGAACACCTTTTACCATATAGGTCTGTATGCCGAATTTTTCGGTGTAAATGGCAACGATTAAACTGGTATCGCCATATTGCAATCGGTTTAGAACAATGCCTTTAGTGCTGAATATCATATCAATAAAAAAGTTAATATTACAACAGATGCACCATTAAATTTGCCCAGAGAAATGTGATAAAAAACACCTCTTTTATCCACGAGTATCTGCTTAATACAAAATACTTACTCAGGAATACTGTAATGGGAATAGTGGCAAAGTAGTACAACTCTATTCCGCTGGCTTGTGTCATTAAAAATACGACCACTGTAAACACTAAAAAAACAGCTAATATAGACACGTTTTTTCTGGAACTGATATTTTGTTCTTCATTAATTCGTAATGTGAAAATGGTGGCAGCCAATAGAAAAAAGACTAAAATACCCCAATAAATTACTTGACTTGTATCTAAACTATAATTTATCTTATCATGGATTATTGACTTTATGTCAAGTATTAAATCGTATAAATTATCGTTTAAGTAATAGAGCGAAAAAATAACAAACAGCGGTACAATAAATCCTGTTAAAGCCGACAGAAATTCTCGTATCTTAAATTGCTTTAGAAAAACCAGAGTCAGCCAAAACCAAATCAAATAAATTGATGCAAATAGATAAGTCATGGTCGCTAGTCCGATAAATAACCCGGCGTTAAAGGATTTAGCAATGGTTTCTTCGCTGTTATAAATGGCAAATGAATTTTCAATGGCAAAAAAGATAAATATTAGAGATAATAGTGCCGGATGCATCCCGTTTAAAACCGTTGTACCTGAGCCAACTAATACCAAAAGTAGAGCAGGGAGATCGGTTTTTACACGGATAAAAAGAAAGCGTTCATTCATGCGAACAATTAGGAGGGCAAGGGTTGCCAATAAAAAATAAGCTACAATATTTAGAGCCAATGGGTTGCCATTTGTCAGATTTATCAAGCCCTTATAAAGGGGCATTTGGCTCGAAATATTCGACAATAAGTGAGGATTTCTAAAGGCAGGAATCCACAATAGCGCCAAAATTATCGGTGATAAAATTAAAGTCGTGAGATTTGGTCTGCGAAATATTTTAAGTAGCATAAATTTTATTTTTATAAGTCCCTTTAGAATTATAGGTCAAATCCTATATCCTTTCGATAATATTTTCCTTTAAAATCTATGTTTTCAGCATTTTTAAATGATTTTTGTAAGGCCTCTTTTATATTTGCGCCAAAAGAGCTTACGGCAATCACTCGGCCTCCACTGGTTACGATTTTATCGCCTTCAGCTTTTGTCCCTGCGTGGAAAATTATACTGTCTTCAGCTTTTTCCAGACCTGTAATTTCATCGCCTTTGCTATAGTTTTCGGGATAACCTCCTGCCACAAGCATAACAGTGGTTACTGTTTGACTATCCATATTGATAGCTGTTTTGTGTAATTCTTTTTTCGATATGGCTGTAAAAAGGTCCAATAAATCAGATTTAATGCGCGGCAGCACAGCTTCTGTTTCAGGATCGCCCATACGAACGTTATACTCAATAACATAAGGATTGCCATTTACATTCATTAAGCCTATGAAAATAAATCCTTGATACGGAATATTGTCTTTTTTCAAACCTTTAACCGTAGGAATAACTACCTGCTGTTCTACTTTTTTCAAAAATTCGCCATGAGCAAACGGAACCGGCGATACAGCTCCCATTCCTCCGGTATTTAACCCGGTATCGCCCTCTCCTATGCGTTTGTAATCTTTTGCTTCAGCTAAAATCTTGTAACTGTTACCGTCGGTAAGAACAAAAACCGATAGCTCTATTCCTTTCAGAAATTCTTCTATGACCACACAATCTCCCGCAGTCCCGAATTTGCCATTCAGCATTTCCTGTAATGCGGTTTTGGCTTCTTCAATATCGTTAATGATTAGTACTCCTTTTCCGGCAGCCAAACCATCGGCTTTCAACACATATGGAGCTTGCAGGGTCTCTAAAAAATCAAGTCCTTCAGCAATATTTTCTTTGGTAATGCTTTTGTATCCGGCAGTTGGAATGTTGTGACGGAACATAAACTCTTTGGCAAAATCTTTACTTCCTTCCAGCTGGGCACCTTTTTTTTGTGGGCCTATTACCGGAATATGTTGCAGCTCCTTGTGTGATAGAAAAAAATCGTGTATCCCATTTACCAAAGGATCTTCAGGACCTACTACTACCATATTTACCGATTCGTTAATAACAAAATTCTTAATCGCTTCAAAATCGTTGGGATTAATGGCAATATTTTCGGCAATTTCAGCAGTTCCGGCATTTCCCGGGGCTACAAAAAGTTTGGTTAATTGTTTGCTTTTATTCAATTTCCAGGCAAAAGCGTGTTCGCGTCCTCCCGATCCTAAAAGTAGTACTCTCATGTCTATTGTTTTATTGATGATAAAATGGTTTTTTATTATCACCTAAAATCTTTAAGTCGTCTCTGCAAGAAAACCTTAAATACTTTGTTCGCTCATTTAGCAAACCTCATTTTTGATATTTTTTTATCAGAGACTTTGGAAATGAATAGTTTGCTTGCAAGCATTAAGTATATTTTCTATCGCGAAAATTACCGAAGACTTTAAGTGTCAAGCCACAAATTTAGTTATTCGTTTACAGATATGAGAATAATTACACGAGTTTTTTAATTGAACCTGGCATCCGTATTGCTCCGGATTATTCATGTCTTTAGTTTAGTGAAGATGTAAGGCCTCTAATTCTTTAGATATAGTTGTCTATTTCAAAGGTTTAGTAACGGAACAAATGTGCTGTTATAATAACAAACAATACATCTGAAAAAGGGGGAACTGTATTATGTTATTTTTTTGTGTATAATACTCTTATGCATCATGATTAAAAAGAGTGATGAATAATTCGGGTTAAGGAACAGGATCGTGCCCGTGTCCTCCCCAGGGATTACAAGATAGTATTCGCTTTATGGCAAGCCAGCTTCCCTTTATCGGGCCGTGTTTTTTTAGAGCTTGTATAGCGTAGGTTGAACAGGAAGGAGTGTATCTGCAAGAAGAAGGTGTAAATGGCGATATAAAGTTCTGATAAAATTTAATGGGCAAAATCATTATAAACAGAACAATCTTTTTTAGAAAACGAAGCAAATGGTACATATCTATTCTGTTTTTTCTCGTTTCATTAATTTGTCATATTCCTTCGGGATACGTTCAATAGCCTGCTTTAATTGTGTTGTCATCTCTTTGGTGGTCAGTACTTTTTTAGACATATACACAACCATAAAAGCAATTTGAATGTCTTTTTGTTGCAATTTGCTGTAGAAATCAGATTTATTTAATCTGTAAATTTCGCGTATTCTTCTTTTTAAAAGATTACGGGTAACAGCCAGCTTAAAATTCCGTTTAGATACAGTTACAGCAATTTGAGCAGGAGAGGGGGTTTTTAAGTCGACAGCATTCCAAACTATCCGAAATGGATAACACGTAAAACTATTGCCGTTAGCAAATAAATTGCCAATAACTGTTTTGTGTGTTAGGCGTTCAGATTTTTTTAATGTCAATCGTCGACTTTGCATTTCTGTTAATTCTTGTAATTATATTTTTGAGGTTTCTTTTTTTGTAAGGCTTAAATACAAAAAAAGGGAAAATAAATTCCCTTTAATTTGTAAGCGACAAGTAGAAATGTATGTTTCGTTTCCACTATTTATTTTTATTTTCCTTATTGTATTTTTTAATAAACATATCTAATGCCATTGTCATAGAAGGAGCTTTTGGTGTAGGTGCTTGCACGTCTAAGCGCAACTTGTTGTCGGCAACTGCCTTTGCAGTAGATGGTCCAAAAGCCGCCAGTATAGTGTTATTTTGTTTAAAATCAGGGAAATTTTGAAATAACGAAGCAATTCCTGAGGGACTGTAAAATGCCAAAATATCGTAATTTACATCAGATAAATCAGATAAATCGCTGCTTACAGTTCTGTATAAAATAGCTTTTGTATATTTTATTTTTCCCTTATCCAGTAACTTGGGTATAGATTGCTTATGAATATCCGATAAGGGAATTAAGAATTTCTCTTTTTTGTGCTTTGTAATTAAAGGCATTAAATCCTCGAATCGGCGTTCTCCATAAAAAATCTTACGCTTACGATAAACGATATATTTCTGTAGATAAAAAGCTGTTGATTCCGAGATACAAAAATATTTCATGTCATCGGGGACAGTCACTCTTAGTTCTTCACATATTCTGAAGAAATGATCAATAGCGGTTCTACTGGTAAAAATAACAGCACTATGCTCCAGAATATTGATTCGTGATTGTCTGAATTCTTTTGATGTAACTCCTTCTACATGTATAAAAGGACGAAAATCAATTTTTAGATTGTATTTTTCAGCCAAATCATAATACGGTGACTTTTCGGTTTGAGGTTTCGGTTGGGAAACCAATATTGTTTTTATTCTCAAAATATTTGGGATTTAATTCAACAATTTATAACACCAATTTATGCTAATGATTTTAGTATTTTTATAATCACTAACATAGGTAAAATTTCCAAGGCACAAAGGTACAAAATCATATAAAATATTGAAACATGTTTGCGAAATAAAATTTTCACCCCTCTGAACAGCCTGTAAATAAAGAAGAATAACATGATAAATAGCCCCGAATAGAAGAGAAATGGTTTAAGATTATAAACAATAAACGGTACACTTAATGTAATTGGCAATAAAAAAATAGCAGTGTTTTTGTTGTAAACGAACGTTGTGTTCAGGTATTCCCGGGCTTCTTTTATGCCATTAAAAACAAATCCTAAACTAAAAAGTATTATCATCTTTAAGAAGTATATGACTAATACTATCGCTAATATATTAAAATAGACTGCAATGTGTATTTCCCGAAAGTCAGACAGATAATAAAAGTTGTAAAACTCAAAAATAAACAAGCTGATATTGAAGAAAAAGAAAGTGTTTAAGAGGATACTTCCTCTTAAATTTCTCATGTTCTTTTCTAAAAACAATATGTTGGCAATCTGATAATTACGTGATGCACTTACTGCTAAATGCAGGTAGTTTTTAAAAGAGAATCTGATAATGGTAAAAAATATAAATACAGCAAGACAGAGGCCAAACAGGGTATTATTCTGATATCGTACAATAGGTATGCCCGGTTCTCCAGGAGGATTTACCGGTTTCTCTTCGGTAAAATTAAAGAGAAGTAACGATTTTTTTTGTAATGATTCAAAAGTAGATGGAACAGCTAATGCGGTATCAGAAACAATAGAATCAGACACCATCCCGTTGTTCCGGATGGTGTCTGATTGTAATATTGTATCGGATTGCTGCTGCATAATTACAAAACGGTTATCGCAATGTTATTGAATTTCTTCATATCCGATTAATTCGCTGCATCGAGCTTTGTTATCCTTTGATTTGGCATTTTTAAAAGCCTGACGCTCCCAGCCGCCGTACATTGGATTTGGCAGCACTATATATTTTGCACCAAACATCTGGCGCAGGCTGTCTATTTGATGAAAACCATAATTTTCGCTTCTGTCTTCGAAAAGCGCATCGAAATCGCCAATGTTATCACCGGCAAATATCAAAATATCGTGGGTTTTTAGCACTTTATTTCTGCGCTCGGTTTTATCGCTGGTAGTTGTCTTTAATAGAAAGTGTTTTTTGTCAGCAAAAGGAAATCCCAGAGCTTGTAGATTTTTTAAAGTTGCATTGGATGCCTTAACGCTGCGGTTCGAAATATAAAAAGTTTCGACCCCTTTCGATGCTGCATATTTTAGGAATTCCAGTGAGCCGGGAGTTGCTTCTGCCGATGCTTTATCTGTCCACTCTTTCCAAAGTGCTTTGGAATAAGGTTTTCCTGTTCTTATACATTGAACAGTAAAGGGGCTGTTGTTCACAACTGTTTCGTCTATATCTACCACCACAGCTTTAGGACGCTTGTTTTTGGGGTGTTTTAATTGATTGTCGAGCGATATTCTGGCAATATTATACGCCTGATAATACAGTGCCCTGCATTCTGCTGAGCGTTGGTACCAGAGTGTACCCATTACCAAATGTTCGTTACTTTTTTTGCTGGTTGCTTCAGTAGTAGTTTGTTTTGGGGTGCACGCCAATAGCGAGCTGCCCACAAATAGTAAAACTAAAAACTTTTTCATTTTAAATAAATTTTAAATATTTCGTACAAAGGTAATAACTACAATTAATAATAAATGAACTCACTTAAATTTTTTTAGTAATTAAGATTAATAGTACCCAATAAAAGATATAGATTCCTGTTTTTCTTATTGAAATTTCAGTATATGTAGCTGTTTTTTTTGTTGTAAAGGGTTCTTTTTTAATATAAAATGTAAGGAGACTAATTTTTTCTAATTACGTTGAAAAGTCCCTTTTTGACATCACAATCGATTCGGGTTTTTTCTCAACTAGTAATTAGTACTGGAAATAATTATTAAACACTGATTATTTATTGTTAATTATTTAGTCTTTTGGCATTAAAATTGCTAATTCCCAAAAGTATTTTCTACATATATTTTATGTTGAAAAAATATTTTGTGATTTAGAATTAATTCAAAATTTTTCAATTGTGATAAAAAAATTATACGCCTTTGTTATTTGCTTTTTATTATCTTCCGCAGTTTTGCAGGCGCAGGAAAAAAAAGACGCTGTTTTTGTACTGTCAGGAAAAGTTATTGATAAAGACACAAAAAAAGGAATTGCCTTTGCTCATATTAAGATAGATCAGACTTTTTTTGGAACTATCTGCGATAGTCTGGGTTTTTTTCGTGTTCGGTTAACCTCTAATCAAAAAATAAAAATATCTGCTTTGGGATATAAAACAGAAGAACTATCGGTGCAATCTGGAGAAGAGGGTGATATTTTTAAGGAAATTAAAATGCAGCGAAATAGTTACATGCTAAGTGAGGTGAAAGTTTATGCTTTGGGAAGCTGGAACGATTTTAAGTATAAATTTATTACCAAAAAATTACCTCCAGAAAAGAAAATTGCTATGAATGCCAATGTTATGGCAATAGCCAAATCATCGTATCAAGGTGGAAAATCAATGCGTAGAGGAGGATTAGGAGTGAGTATAAATATGAAATTAGGTAGTGGAAAAGCAAAAAAGTTGAATCGTTTGAAAGCCTTTATGGGATCGGAAAGGAAATTGCAAACAATATATAATAAAGATATGGTGGCGCAGATTACCCGTGAAAAAGGAAAAAGGTTGGAATTACTGATGACTTACATTAATTGTAAGGCAAAATTTACTGCTCAAAGCGATGAAATATATATTATAAAAGAAGTACAACGGCTGTATAAAGAATTTTTAAAAGAAAAAATAGATACAAGTAAATATTACTCTTTTTTTGATACATTGCCGAAAAATAACCATCTGCGTCTCAAAGATTAGCAGTATTTTACAGCAAACACGAATCTAATTTGCAATAAAGAAACAGACAGATGCATAAAATCGGACTACTCCTAATATTGTGGCTGGCAGGCTTATCTGTTTTTTCGCAGACAACTTCCAAAGAAATGCTATTGAGTATATCGGGGCGGGTTATTGATAGTAAAACAAAAATACAAATTCCATTTGCAAGTATCGGAATAAAACGAACCAGCATGGGTACAGTTTCCGATACGCTGGGTGTTTTTCATCTGCGGGTGCATCAAGGCGATACTTTATTAATTAATGCTTTAGGTTATAGATCTAGATTATGGCCTGTACCTTATGTTTTAGAAACCGATAATTTTCCTTTTTTCACCATTGAAATGGAGGATAAAGCTTATCTTTTGAAAGAGGTTAATGTATATGCTTTTGGTACCTACGAACAATTTAAAAAAAGTTTCCTTAACCTGAAATTAAAAGAGAAGAACCCCATTAATAAAAGTATTTATCAAGCATTAAAACCTTATATGCGAAAGGTTGGTGAAAAAAATCCAGTCCCTTTATATCTTCGTCCGAAAAGCGAAAAAATTCATATTCTCGATGCTGTTTTTCGTCCTACCGATTTTCTTTATTCGGTATTAAGCCGAAAGGAGAGGGCAAAAAGAAAATTTAGCAGATATATCAGAAATGCACCTAAACGGAAAATCGTTGCAAAACGCTACAACGCCCAAGTGGTTAGCAGTATTACAGGATTAAAAGGCGAAGAATTAATAAGGTTTATGGAGTTTTGTGGCGGGAAAATGAAAGAGGTAACTCACACCACCACCGAATATGAAGTTACCCAAGAAATTATGCGGGTATATCAGCTTTATGAAACTCAAAATAACCAATAAATAGATAATGATAAAAAGAAGTGTTAGAATTCAGAATATATTTTCTTAAATCGTTTACTTACGGTAGTATGTTTCTTTTCCTTTTTATGTAGTATTTATACATTGAGGTACAGTTTCATAAAAAACAATCGTGTCCAATAAAAAATATAGATTATTGTTTTTCTTATTGAAATCTCAGTATCTGTAGTTGTTTTCTTTTTATAAAGGTTTTTTTTTACTGTAAGGGTCTATTCTTTTTAAATTACGTTGCAAATCCCCTCTTTTGACATCACAATCAATGCGGGGTACCCATAGCGAAAGAAAGTGTTAAAAACAAAATTCTGTCGGAAGCTGCGATTTGCAGAGGGAAGCATAAAACTACTTGGTTCAAAAAGCAATAGCCCTGCAAAACCCTTTCCGACTATTATTTTGTTTAGCTTTCGGCAGCGTAATGGGTCGCAGGAGATTGTGCAGTCTTGACTTTTTGAGCCTTTTGTGTCAAGACAAAAGGGTGAAGCCTGTCCGGCAAGGACAAAAGTGAATTGTTAATTTTTGTAATAAGTAGAAAGTTGTATTGTATATAAAAAAGAAGTTAATCTTTTTTTACAACAGAAAACGTTTTGGATAGGGTAGGTTGATAAAAAAACATAATAAAATAGAAAACAGTTGTACTTGTAAATGTTATTGTTTTTCTTTGAGGTACTATCCATGTTAAATGTAAAATATTTTTGAATGAAACGTATTATAATAGTGATAAGCCTTATCGGATTGTTGTATTCCTGTGGTAGCAGTAATTCTAATAAAGACGATAAGTTGTTTTCTTTTAGTAGTAGAGATTCAGAAACTTTTAATATTGAGGCTATGCAGCAAATATTTAAGGGGTTTAAATTGCTGAATTTAAAAAATAATATAGCCCCGCTATTAAAGATAAAAAAAATATATTTCGATGCAGAACAACTTTATATTGTTGAGCCCATAGGTAAACTTTATGTGTATAATAAAGCAACAGGAGAACAGCAATTTATAATCGATAGAAAAGGGCAGGGACCAGAAGATTATTTAAATATTAACGATGTGATATTGCAAGATAATGAAATACATATCTATTGTAAGATAGGACAGAAAATTGTAAAATTTAAAAAGAGTAATGGTGCTTTTATAGGTGCTGAAAAAATAGACATTTATGCAAGTAATGGAGTTATAAAATATAACAATAGTATCTTTTTTGGCTTTAATTTAGGCAAATATTTAATTACTAAAACCGATACCAACTACAATATTCAAGAAAAATTCATAAAAAGAGTTTTTTATCATACAACACTAAACTTAAATACTCTTTTTAAATCAAATAAAGGACTGTTTTATGTATTTCCTATGTCTGACTCGCTGTATCATTACTCCGATAATAAATTCCAGCTCTATAAGGTAATTAGAAGAACAAACGGTATCGACAATACAGCTGGAGAACGAGAATTAAAAAAAGAATTTCCGTATTATACAGGTGGTTTTATTTACGACTGTTTTATTACTAATACTATTGAATTTGTAAGGATTATGCCTCACAGCTGTATTTACCTAAAAAAGAATAATACGATTACTACATATAAATATCCTGTGGAATATCTGCCTTTTATAAATAGAGTTCCTGGGTTTACAAGAAGTATCGACAATAATCATTTATATATGTTTGAGAACGATGCTTTTGGAATAAAGGAGGATATAACTAAAAATATAGATACCTATAAAAAACTATCGGAAGATAAAAACTGCCCTTATGCTGATTTTTATAAAACTTTGTTAGAGAAATTGTCTGAAATAAACGAAGACACTCCGCCATTGGTTTTTATTGCTGAAATAAACGAATAACAACAGATATATCCTTTTTTGATGTGTAATTTTATCGATTGGCATCAAAAAAAATAGTTTTGTTTTTTCATATTCCTTTATAGAATTAAATATGTAAGAATATTTTAAATTTCAAAAGCTTTTGGGGCTTCTGAAATTTTGGGGATTTGGTATTATCAAACGAAGACTTTTAAATTATACCAAGTTAGTTACCAAAGAAATAGCGGTTGTATAGGATTAGAGAATATTTCTATTAAATAAAATTTCGACGTTTTTTACTGTTTTCAGCCGTAAAGCAATCAACCTGCAATCGTTGCAGAAATAGAAGTAAATGCTTTAGAGATCAATAAAATAAGGTATTGCAGTTATTTTGTCAATTTATTTTGTGCTGCATCATATAAAAACTTAACTTTGCTTGCAAGTAAAGTTTAATAATGGGAATTTTTATTCCTAAAAATAGAAATAGTTATGCAAACAATTGATACCTATAATTTTTCAGGTAAAAAGGCAATTATTCGAGTGGATTTTAATGTGCCTTTAAACGATAAATTTGAAATTACCGATGATACCCGTATTCGTGCGGCACTGCCAACCATTAAAAAAGTTTTAGAAGGAGGAGGAGCAGTTATTTTAATGTCGCACTTGGGGCGTCCCAAAGGAACAGATGAGAAATTTTCGTTAAAGCATATTGTGGCTCACTTATCGGAAAAATTAAATACCGAAGTAAAATTTGCCGATGACTGTATCGGTGAATCGGCAAAAGTAATGGCTAAAGCATTAAAAGCCGGAGAAGTATTACTATTGGAAAATTTGCGTTTTTATGGCGAAGAGAAAAAAGGCGATGAGGCTTTTGCTGAAAAACTGGCTGCTCTTGCCGATGTTTGGATTAACGATGCTTTTGGAACGGCTCACCGTGCTCACGCATCAACTGCTGTAATTGCTAAGTTTTTCCCTAACGATAAAATGTTTGGTTACGTAATGGAAAACGAGTTAGCGAGCGTTGATAAGGTCTTGAAAGATACACAGCATCCGTTAACTGCAATTATGGGGGGGGCTAAGGTTTCTTCAAAAATCGAGATTATTGAAACGCTTATGGATAAGGTTGACCACTTAATTATTGGAGGTGGAATGACCTATACCTTTGTAAAAGCAATGGGCGGCAACATCGGCGATTCATTGGTGGAAGACGATAAGCTGGCAACTGCCCGTGAAATATTAAAGCGTGCTGCCGATAAAAAAGTAACATTACATCTTGCTACCGATGCTTTAATTGCTGATGCTTTCGATAACAATGCCAATACAAAAGAGTGTGTGGTAAACGAAATTCCTGCTGGCTGGATGGGATTGGATATTGCTTCGGAAACCAAAAAGAATTTTGCGAAGGTAATAGAAGAGTCGAAAACCATCCTTTGGAACGGTCCTGTAGGCGTATTTGAAATGGATGCTTTTGCTTCCGGAACCCGTGCCATTGCCGATGCTATTGTTGCAGCTACTGAAAAAGGTGCTTTCTCTTTAATTGGAGGCGGCGATTCGGTTGCGGCAATCAACAAATTTAACCTGACCGATAAGGTGAGTTATGTTTCTACCGGAGGCGGTGCATTGTTAGAATATATAGAAGGTAAAGAATTACCTGGTGTAGCGGCAATTCGGAAATAAGCGATAGAAAATTATTTATATCGAAAAGACTGTTCTGAAAAGGGCAGTCTTTTTTAGACACTATCTCTAATGTCTACATTCTTTTTGCTATACTATTCTTTTTTAGTATGATCCATAGAACATTTTATTCTTTCCGTTTAATTTTCAATTTTTGTCCTACTATTGGCTTACAGATCTCAAAGGATTATTTGCAAAATTTACATAAATCTTTTAGGGCTTGTTTAGTAAAATAGTATAGTTGTAACCATAGAATTATATTTTCTATTATTAGTGTCCGATAAAAGAAATAGATTCCTTCCTTTTGCTCAGATAAATATTTCAATTTATAAAATAAATAAGTCTCATAAGAAGAATAACAAAGTAAGATTAAAATAATTATTAAACTGTAATTTTTAATTCTTATAGCTAAATTTTATAAAAGGTTTGTCTTCGCTATATCTATCTAATCCAATAAACATATTATCTGATTTTATATCAAAATCAAAAATAAAACGATCTAGTTGATATCTTTTTATGGGACTACCGTTCCAGTCGTACTGTTCAATATAGGTTGGTACTTTTAAATTATCTTGTAATTCGTCTCCTGTATATCCCACATAGTACAAATAGAAAAATTTTTCTGTCGATTTCACGCCCATATAGTAAACCATGCTATTTACGTAATCAATATTGCCATTGCTTTGGAGTTTCACTGATTTGTTTGGAGTCACCTCGATGCTGTTAATTCGCTTGCCTGAAAAATCGAGGATATCAAATCTCCTTAAATACTGATAAACATAAACTATTCTATTATTTTTACTATTTGCAGTAAGGAATCCATTATAAACGCTGGTATTTTTATATTTTTCCTTTAAATCGGGGAAAGTGTATATCAATTGAGGCTTTTCACCATAATTCCACACAAATAAATGTTGTTTTCGAGGCATCATTACATCGTAAACATATTTATTCTCTCCTGCGGATACAATATTCAAAGGAAAATCCGACATCTTTTCAAGTTCCTTTTTCTCTAATTCGTAAGATGGTAGATGAGCAGTAATTATATTTTTATTACCAAAATTTATTATCTCAAATTCATTTTCACCTGAATTTACCAATCGTGGATAAAGATACTCATCAGGTCCATGTCCTTTGCGTCCCCATGCTTTATCGCAATGTCCCGAATGGATATTTATCCCCATAAAAATACTATCTTGCCTATCATTTTGAACGATAAGTAAATCGTTTTTTACTAAAAAACTATGAACATTTAACAGCTCTTTTACTGCAATATCCTCACCCTTTAACGGGGTTATTTCGGCAAAATCTTTTTCATCAAAACGTACATGCTCCGATTGACATGCAGTAAATAATACAACCAATAAAATAATCCATTTATAGCTCATAATTTCTTTTTTTTGATTTCTGTATTGCAAATATAAATGGTTTCGTTGGAATATTGCCTAATGTTAACTTGACATATGGGATATTAAGTTTTTTTTAAGTTTCCAAAATATATAAATAAAAGACCTTAGAGATTTTTGAAATCCCTAAGGTCTAAAAGTATATCGAAAATGATAATATTTTAAAATGTTACTGCGTCGTTATCGGCGTTTTGCATGCTACGTTTTACTTTATACGATTTTCCTTTGTTGAAATTCCAGCTAAAACCGACTACAAACATGGTTTTATTATCGTTTATTTTTGTAGAAGAGATATTTTTAACCAAACTGTTAGGTAATGTTTCACTGCGATATTTCGATGTGGTAAATAGCCAATAAACACCTGCTGTTAGTGAAATGTTTTTCTTTAATTTGTATCGAGCAAATAAATTAGAAGCATTTTCATCATCGTTTAAATAAGCCCCCGAAAGACTTTTGTCGGTAAAGCGGTATTCATAGGAAATCATCAGCTTACCGGTATTTAAAGCACCTTGAATATAAATAGGACAATACCAATTGTTTACCGTTCCTACCGCATTGCTTTTTAAATGCTGCCGCATCAGTTTTGCATCTATTTTTATTGCCAATAAGTTAGTACCTAAAGGATTTATTTTTCCTGTAAACAAACCACCATATTGTTCTTGAAAAATTGCATTTTCACTCATCAATTTAATATATCTATCGTTTTTTATGTATTGAAAATAGGTGTTGATAGGTTTATCGGCATAGCGATAAAGTAATGCTGTATTTACAGTAAAGTATTTGTTGTTGAAGTTATAAATAAGTCCACTTACAAATTCACTGCTGTTCTTTAAATTAGGGTTTCCAACCCTTACAATATCGGAAGTAATTAGCTGTGCATTATTACTTAAATTCGATAACGAGGGTAAAGTGGTTTCGTTGCCCAATATTAAGCGAATAGTGTTGTGAGGATTAATGTTATATCCTAATAAAAGCGTGGGAGTAAATGTAAAATTATGACGTTTTTCAGCATAACTTTTGGTGGCGATATAAGTTGCTCCCATACTAATGCGATACATTAAACGTTTGGCATTTCCTGTTAATTCAGAATAGAGATAATGCTCCGAAGTGTTGGTGTGATAATTAAAATTACCAAACGTGTTTTTAATATCTGATTTTAACCAACTGGCGGTAACCTCGTAGCCGGTGTCCCATTTTTTTAATCCTAAAGAACGGGAATAAATCAACTCGCCGATTAACGATTGCTTTCTGTTTTCCAAATCCATATTATCCGATAACGAAAGTGTATTGTTATTTTCGAAATACTCCTTTTTATGGTTGGTTACCGATGTGCGAAACATTGTTCCCACCACGTTGGCTGTTATTTCACTGTTGGGCGATAATTTTTTCCAATAATAAACATCAACAACCGGTTTAAAAATGGTTGCATCGTTATTTTCTGTTCCGGTATATTTTTTTTGAATATTTCCAATCCTATTTAGAATAGTTGAATTTCTATCGAAAAATCGGGTTTCAAAATTGGGCTGTACCTTTAGCTCGAATACCGATTTATCGGCTAAACTGTTGGTATATTTTAAGCCAATGGTATGAGTTGTGTACCCAAAAGCATCGTTGTTTTGGTATAAGCTTTCTCGTTCTTTATTATCAAGCAGATATTTATAACTGTTGTTGTTTTCTTTCTCGTTGTAATCGCGATAGTTAATACTGTAATCAACAGCTAATTTGTGTCTTTTGTTGTGATAAGAGAAATAGGCATTATCGTTTCCGAATCCGGTAGAAAAAGCGTGTGAAATATCTACTCCTCCGCCAAAACCGTCGTCTAATGTTTTGGTAATTACATTTACCACTGCACCTTTTCCTGCATATCGGGCAGGAGGCATATCAAAATATTCTACACGTAAAATCTTATTGGGCGGAATCATTTTTAAATCGTTATTGGTTGCCCTTACCCCATTTATCAATATCAGTAGCGATTGACCGTTAATGGTTTTTAGTTTTTGTGTTTGTACGTCAATTGATAAATCGGGCAGGTTTTCCAATAAATCTTTAGCATATTGAGCCGATTTTATCTCTTGTTTTTTAAAGGTATAAGTTGCTTTATCAACATATTGTTTACGTCTATTTCCCATTACTACCACTTCTTTTAACGCTTTATTATCAACCTTTAATTGAAAATTTCGTGTTAAATGGTCGCCCACCGACGGCAGTGTTACTCGGAACATTTTACGCAATGTTTTGTAACCGACACAAGAAATCACTAAGCGATAACGCCCCATTTCTATATTAGGAAATAGATAGTTCCCCTCTAAATCGCTAACAGTACCGGCAATAAATTTTGTGCTGTCACTCTTGCTGTAAAGAATAATGTTTGCCAACTCAACAGGTACTTTCTTATCGCCTTTTAAAGCAGTTATTTTCCCTTTTATTTTGACTTGTGCTACCGCCGATGAGGTAAGAAATAGAAATAATATAATATGCAATAAAGTTTTCATTGTTATACCGTTTTTGTTATGCTAAAGCGTATTATTTGTTGTATTGTGGTAAGCAACCCAATTTACAGTTAGGTTTTTTTGCCTCTTTTTCATCAAAAGTAACATGTATGTTTATTACTGCATCGTAAGCTGTACCCTCTTGCTTGGAAAGGTTGTAAAGGTCTAATGTTTTAATTACTTTCTCGGCAGGTAAATCTTTTACTTTTGGATATATTTGAACTACCTTATTATTATAAAAACCGTTAAACATGATTTTTACTGCACCGTCTTCATCGGTTAAAATTTCGCCCTCTTCGGTAACATTAACATTTGGCAGGGCGTTAATCATTTGCTCTACGGTTAAGTTTTTAAAATCGGCAGGTTGATAAGTTTTTGCAGAAAGCATAGGTTGGTAATCGGCAGGAACTTTAAGTTTTGTACTTGTTCCTAAATTTCCGGGAGGGAATTTACCTTTGTTAGGAATGGTTACGAATGCTTGTTCCTTTACATTTGGAGCTTTAACTTTTACAATATATTTTTTGTCTACATCTAAACCTCTAAGAATATATCTTCCTGAAAAATCGGTTATTCTCACAGCCATTAGCTTGGTGGGATTATCGTAATCGTAATATTTTACCGTAGCAAGCGGAATAACTTCTCGTTCGCTTTTTGTTGAGGAGTAATACACATAGCTTAAGTAAAAATACTCGCCTTCTGCTTTTGCAACAAATAGTGTTGCCATTAAAATAACTAAGGTTAAAATTCTTTTTTTCATGTCTTTTTGTTTTATGATGCTAAAATTTTGGCTTGTAGCATCTGGTTATTAAAATTTTGGCTTTCCAAATAACCAATCGTGTGCCAAAATGTATAAGGTATTACTAAATAGGTGTTTAGTGGATTCTATTTTCTTTATAAAATGTTAAAAGTGTTCCAAAATCATACAATAGCTGTATGATTTTGGAACACTTTTTAAAAATTGAAAAGAATAACTGTTAAATGCTTGTTTTTTAATGTTGTGTGTTTGTTTATAGGCTTTAAATTTTCAATTTTCCTTTGCAATAAAACTATTTCATAAATTATCGGTATATTTGCCCTTTGAAAATCGTATCAACAGAGGAAAATAAAAACATGAAAAATATACGCAATTTTTGTATTATAGCACATATCGACCACGGAAAGAGTACGTTGGCAGACCGTTTATTAGACGTTACCAATACCATAGCAGAAAGAGAAAAGCAAGCACAGGTGCTTGATGATATGGATTTGGAACGAGAGCGTGGAATTACCATAAAAAGCCACGCCATTCAAATGGATTATGAGAGAAATGGCGAAAAATATGTGTTAAACCTAATCGACACTCCCGGACAC
>PDWJ01001190.1_pt1 | contig 56136 bp, 44 predicted proteins | sample 1430881 | NCBI WGS metagenome assembly PDWJ01 (sample SAMN01162460, study PRJNA174530) | Oral metagenome, whole genome shotgun sequencing project. | biome: Marine environment; feature: Marine mammal; material: Swab sample of the gingival sulcus; isolation source: swab sample of gingival sulcus...
AAAAATACAGACTCCAGTTTTCCGGCAATTTTATCTGACACGAGTTTTATCTGACGCTGGTTTTATCTGAAACAAATCACCACCCGTTGCCAATCAGCAACACATTCTGCCGTTGTTGAAACGGCCAGACACAGGGTGAATCCCAACCAGTAAACCATCACGAGATGACAAAGCAAGTCATTTTAATCAATTCGCGATAAATCACGATAATTCTTCACCTGTATCCGCTATTTTGCCCATTTCGACAGGGTAAAACTCCCGGAGGCGAAAACAGCCTGTCAACACATCAAACAGATACACAACAGCCTGTCGCCCTTTTGCAACCAAATAACTCTCTGTTTTATATACCTTTTTCATTATAGGCGAGCTTGCATGTTGCATTTTGCCAACATATTCCGGGTAAAACAACGAGACCCATGCCTGACCAACAGGCACAAACCAAACCAAAACCTCATAACATATTGATTATAAAGAATTATACTGCTTTCGGCACAGTTCGAGCTTACATACAGACAGAATTTGATTACGGCGAGAGTGCTTGAATAAGGCTTGAAAAGGAAAGGAAGCTCTGCTGTCGCCGCATACTATCGTAACCGTACACGGAGGTGACAACCATGGTAAACCCGCACAGGTCAGCTGCAGAGAGTCAGGTCTCGGGTCAGGCATCCATTGAAGGGGGAGACATTCATCATCCCTTCACGATCCTTGCCCTGTTTCTGACCTTTTTGGTTCTCATCTCGCTACTGGAATATGCTGACTGACTACCTCCCTATTTAGCAGTGGTTAGCATTTTTACCGCAGTCAGGCATCGCCCGGAGGCAGGCGCTTCTTCCGCTCGCGCCTTTCCGGGCAGTAACTGACCTGGACAACCGGCCTAATCAACGACAGGCTTTACAACAAACAGCAAATCACCTTTGTTAACCTGCTGACCATCCACCCCTTTTACATGAGTAATACGGTATTTGCTTTCCGGGCAATAGAGGTCGCTGCCTGCCTGGTTAAAGCTCGCCAGGGTTAATGGCTGAAACATTTTCATCACTTCAAGCAGGCATAACGTATGATCTGTAGTGATAATGTCACCCTTTTCAACAAATTCAGGCTTTCCGGGTGAAGGGCAGCGATACATGATACAGTTGGATGGAGCAAAGACTTTCAGCTCGTCCGACCCCTCCACCCTGATTTCACTTTCCCAGTCCACCTTCCGGGCAGGAACTGCACTGGCACCCAGATGGTTGCTCAACTGCGCTTCTGACCTGATTGCCAGTTCAGGCAGATAGGCTGTGTCATAGTCACCACTGACAAACACACTGTCTTTCAGTATATAGGAGACCAGCGCAATGTTCGTGCTGATACCCGTCACCTTTACCGATGCCAGATAATCACTCATTTTATCAATGGCATCCTGGCGATTCTCACCATGCGCTATAATCTGGGCCACCAGGTTATCATAGTAGGGTGGAACCGGTTTATCACTACCAATGGAAATAATTCCGGATATCCCCTCCCTGTCAGGAAACTCACACACCTCCACCTGACCGGGAGTCGGCTCGACATTCACTTCGGCTTTATGCACTGTAACCCGCTCTGCATTGATCCTTACCTCCAATGCATAGCCTTTTTCCTCAATGGCAAGGTTTTCAATCGACTCACCTGCGGCTATTTTCAATTGTTGGGCAACAATATTGACTCCGCTTACCAGCTCGGTCACGGGATGCTCGACCTGCAGACGCGTATTCATTTCCATAAAGTACAGGTCATTTCGATCCAGATCGAATATAAACTCGACCGTTCCGGCTCCAACATAGTGGCAGGCATTCGCCATATTGATGGCACATTCCTTCGCCTGAATTTCTTTTTCCGGAGGCAGCAGGGTTGACCCGGACTCTTCGATAATTTTTTGTTTATTGCGCTGAATACTGCAGTCTCGAATACCAAGGGCAAAACAATGGCCAAACCGGTCTCTGAGTAACTGAACTTCAATATGACGAAAACGGGTAACAAAGCGTTCCAGATAAATATCATCCCGACCAAAGCTGCTTCGGGCCTCTGCCTTGATGGTCAGGAACTTGGCCACCAGAGAGCTTTCATCCTCAACAACCACAATTCCCTTGCCACCGCCCCCATGCGCCGCTTTCAAAATAACCGGAAAGCCGGTCTCCCGAGCTGCCTGCAACGCATGATGCTCATCAACAAGCACACCATGACTCCCCGGAACAACAGGCACCCCCATACTCATAGCGGTTTTGATCGCCTGGGACTTGTCCCCCATCATCTCCATGCTTTGGGGGCTCGGGCCGATAAAGTTCACCCCCTGGAGCAGGCATTGCCTTGCAAATGACGGATTTTCCGACAAAAAACCTATCCCGGGGTGAAGTGCCCGCACGTTCTGCAAATTGGCAATGCGCAACACACTGTCACCATTCAAATAGCTTTCATCCGAGGTGTAGCCACCGAGACAAATCAGTTCATCGGCTTCACCAAGTCTGTCTGCAGCCACCGAGTCCATATCCGGGTCAGACTGTACCAATACCACCTTCAAGCCTGCTTTCTGCACCTGGTCTATCAGTTTTACTGCCGTGCATCCCCTGGCATGAACCAACACCTTGTCAAACGGCTCGAAAATCTGATCCACCTCATCAACGGGCTGCTCATCCGGGTGACTCTCCAACGGATGGGTGCCGATCAACCAGTGGTCGATCACTTCGTTAACTCCCCGGGCAGCCAGAATGATATCACTGTCAACGGCAGCCAGCTTGGAGTCCAGATCAGGAATAAAGGGATGGCGAACCAGCCCCTGCATACTCCCTTCCCGTTTCACCAGATAGTTTGACAGGGTGGAAGTAACGGGCAAGAAATCCGGCACGACAATCCGTCCGGCAAATGGCATATTGGTACCGGAGAAATACCAGGTTTGCACCAGTGGGTGCGTCACCAGGCTGGCTTGTGCTCCCCCTGTGCAATCACCGTAGCCGAAAAATAAAACAGATTGGCCGACTTCGGCAACAAACCGGTTGATTTGTTCGTTCACCACCGCCATTGAAAACAGCGAAGCCGCACCTTCTTTGGTTTGCATTCCGGCCGAGCACAGAAAACCGACCACGGGCAAATGATGCTTGGCACAATGGGTCAGCAAACGACAAAACCGCTCTGCGCTGGACATATCAAAGGCACCGGCCTGAAACGCATGATTGGAGACGACAACCCCTACTTCCTGAAAGGAGGAGTGAGCGGCTTTTTCAGGGGAATCATCCGCCGCTTTCGCACCGGCTGCCAGCGCTTTTCCAGGGAAGTACCTGGCTACTCCGGTAATAATCCCGGAAGCCGGCCTTCCCTTTTTCGCCTGTTTCGCTATGGCAAGATCAAACCCCGGAAAAGAGCAAGGGTTGGAAGTAGTAAGCTCTGCATCAAACTCAATAAAGTCCTGAAAAAAACGCCCGATCAAATCCAGGGGCTTGAGACTTCCGGTCGGCTTGACATCATTTAATACCGCCTGAATGCGCAGGTCTTTCTCGGCTTCAACCAGGCGGTTCCAGAAATCCTTGCGCCGACCTATCGACACCGGGGTAAACTGACCACCGAAGTTTTTATTCTCTTGTATGGAAGTAAAGTAGTCGGGGAACAACCGATCAAAAAAGTAACTGACGACGACAAACAGGACTTCAGACATGCGAGGGTGCTGGGTTCGCTTCCATTGCTCGGCAAACTGCATATACCGGCTCAGATTTCCGGTTTGTTTCACCTGATTCAGCCAGATCAAAAAATCCTGGCGAACATCGCCAGAAATATCGGCAAAGCCGAGAAGGGATTCGATCAGATTGGCAGACACCCGCTGGTTTTCTGCCAGTTCCGTCACGATATCTGTCATATGATCCAGAATGACATCGTAGAGCCCGTCAAGGCGAATAAGATGCTGTGCGCAAGTAATGATAAAGCCGGAAAACAGCTCATCCCGGATCACATCCAGCAAGGTCAGACAATCTTCCGCAAACTGATTGGCCGAACAATCAGGCTCGTGTTTTTCAAGGTAATCCACCAGGCTGCGCAAATGATGAACCGCATCATTTTGCCATCGGTTATAAAGGTAGAAGCAGACTTCAAAACACAGTTCCCGGTAGGCTTTTTCGTACTCATCTTCCGGATCTCCAAGAAACAGCGCCGCCACATAGCTCCGCTTTTCTCCCCTATGTTCCTGTGATTCCTGAAAACGCTTCCATACCTTTAACAGGGTGTCTTCATAGACAATGCGCTCTTTGGCTTCGAGCCACAGGGCAAAACGCTCCGCCAGAATGGCATTGATAACCTCTTCTTCTTCCTTGTCCGCTTCCTGGTTCATCGGACTCTCGGACACTTTTTGAGTCGACAGCTGGCCGACGGTGGAGGTTCTCAACCTTCCCCGCAGAACAATAGAGCGCTGCAGCTTCAGGCCGTATTCAATCACTGACGGATAATTTTCCGGGCTATACTGGTACAGGATATTGGTCGGCCCCGTATCACGACAATAACCAAGGCTGGCCTCCAGATAGGCAAATCCCGCTTTTTCTATTTTGTCAATAGTATGCTGGGCCGCATTGATTGACCATTCGATCGACTCCAGTATGGCCTGTATCAGGTTTTCCATACAGGTGGAACCATCTTCCGGTGAATAATCCACCACCGAATCAATGACGCCTTCCCTGCATAATTCGGCCGCAGAGACACCTACCTTTTGAGCGCACGCGAACCAGGAAAGACGCTGCTTTCTGGCGATGGCGGCCAATCCCCTGGGCTGGATAGTGTTGAATAACGCATCTTTAACGGACAACAAAACGTTCCCCGAAGCCAGTGGAATCGCCCCGCCAGAGTACCCGACACCCAGTACCACTCCCACTACAGGTACAGTAAGGTCAGCAATCTCGGCAATGAGACGGGATATGGAGTGGGCCTGGTTTTCCGCGTTGGCCTTTTCCCCGGCATCCGCTCCGGGTGTATCCATAAAGGTGACAATGGGAAGTCCAAGCTGCTCCATTTCGCGAACCCACTCACAGGCAATCGTGTGATGCTCCGCTCCCCATGAACCATTGTCCACTTTCCGGTTTTGCCCCATGAAGGCGACCTTTCTGGGCCCGTCCGGGCCAGACATTTCCCCCCGCGCCAGATACAATGCACCGTGTTTTCGCTCATCAAACACTTTTTCGCACACCTGCCTGATAACCCGGGGAGCAGGCCAGCGGTCAGGACTTTCAACCGGAGTGATCACTATGTCCCGATACTGATCGCCGGTCAGACTTTTCAGTTGACGAACCCTGGCATCAACCTGTTCTGTTCTCCAGAAACACGAACTCTGACTGCCAAACCGGAAACCGGCCCCATCAGCGTAATAACCCGGCCCCAATGAACGCTTCGGAGAACCTTCCGGCAATTCCTCGACCGGCTCGGGTAAGGGTTTATTGGCCAGACCCAAAACGACTTTTTCCAGTTCCGCAAATAAGCTCCTGGCGGCGAACCTTTCATTTTTATCAGATTTCTGCATAGAATTTTACTTAATAACCTGGAGTGCTGAATAACAAACTGTGACCTGTTGCGACTCTCGTAAAAGCCTCTACTACCTCTACCCCCACCTCTACTACAAGCGGTGCTCTTTACAGCGGGCCTGACTGTACCGTGCAGGCACGAAAAAAGCGGCGCGATGGTAATAAGACATCAAACAGCCAAGAGTTTTCAATTACCGGGTAATATAGCACGGCCACCCGCTTATATATCATAAAAAAATCTCATTTGACCAATAAAAAACAGAGCATCCTGTCTTTGCATCCATTTGGAAGAGATGCGTCTGAAGCATGAAATACCCGGGTCAGTGTTCTTCAGTTTCTTTTATCATACAGAGGCACCTCATTTTTATAAAGCCAATGATAATAAAAGTAATAATACTTCTCATTACACTAATATTGATATACGATTATGTCATTGTCAGCTTTGTCAGCCAGTTCTCGCGCCCGGATTCGTTTGGGCCAGAGTCGTGGTGCAGTTAAGTCAGCCTGGAGAGGTGCAACTTGGAGAGGTGCAACGATGAAATTTGAAAAATACAATTCCGGTTTTTCAACCGGCCTGTTGAAGGCAGGGCTACTGGCCGTAGCGGCCTCGATGATGGTCGCTTGCAATGATAGCGATGACAAGTCGAATGAGACTTCGTTGGCTGCCGGCACAAACAATCTGACCATTCAATCCGGTAAAACGGCAAATAAATTATGGTTTGAATATGACCAATGCCGGTCGGGCCAGGTTAACCTATGAAATAGCGGTCCAGCCGGTTCATGGTACAGCGTCGATCGATACCGATGGCACTATTACCTATACGGCAGCAAATTATATAGGTGATGATAGGCTGGTGGTGGCGGTGAGTGACGGCACCAACACTGTTGATGCAACGGTCGATATCGCACTTCAGGCGGAACCGGTATTTGATTATCAATTCTATCGGGTGGAAAATCCGGAAGTGCCAGGCACCTGGCAAATTGTTCGTTATGATCCCAATGATGATAACCCGGCTTCCAATCAGGTGGTTGTCAAGCAAGGTGCGATCTTGAGCAACAAGGTGTTTGTCATGAGTGGTGCAAAAACTGATGACAGCATGGTGTATCTGAAACGCGAATATGCAGTGTTTCAGGAGCGAGGTGCATTTGAAGTCCGTCAAACCTCGGATGAAACACCGGTTGAGTATGCATTTTATTCAGACACGGTGCTAAAAACTTTTGATGCCAGTAACACCAATGCTGAAAAGGTGATTTATCGCGGCTCCATGTTGAGCGATGAAATGAAAGCGCAGGGTGTGGCTGTACTCGGCACTCAATACAAGCTGTATACCACAGAATCGGATATTGACAACTCCTATGTTCAGTTAAAGGCTTTTGATTCCCTGCCGGATTTATTGCGCAGCGAACATGAAGGCGAAAAGACACAGTTGCCTCTGGTGGTGCGAATATCCGACAGTACCGCTGTTGTGGGTCGTATGATAGCTCCGATAGTGAATTCCAGCGGGGCGGTAGAAAAGGTATTGATCAATGAGGTGGGGGCCTATACAGACGACACTCTGGACTCGGTGGCAAAAACGCTGAAAGTGTGTAATGCAGCGTTGGTCTCCTGTAAACCGATTCCCGATAGCGATGGTGTTTATTACCTGCTGGCCAGGAATGATGCAATGATTTACATGGCCAGGGCAGGCGAACAGACCATCTATGCTTACTCGGTTGCCGATGACAGTGTCAGCGTCGTGACCGGCGTTCAATATCCGGCTCCATATGATGGCATCCATCACCAGATTGCCTACAACGGCGGCCACGGTGGTTCGGGTATTTTTTCAAATCTTTACAATATGCCAGGTGTTGTTGATACGCTTTCTGACGGCGATATCAGTTATTTGCTGATCAATTACAATCTGGATACTCAGGATCCCGCAGGCGAAGGCCGCTACAGTTCTCATGGAATGGATCCTTACGTGCATAAAAATGCCATGGTTCTGACATTGACAGGCACCCGGGGTAGAAAAGTCTACGATAATGGAACCGGTATCGACCTGATGAATGAGTCAGACGACATTGTGCCCTCTTATAACATGTCGCTGGCTGCGGTAAAAAATGGTCACCTGTTTCTGGAAGCATCCAGATTTAATGGTTCCGAGACCAAAGATTTCCACTATTTGGCTGGCTGGCTGGACACCAATACGGAAACCACCAAAACAGACCTGGACAACACCCTGATTGACAAGGATATTTCCTACTTCACCTCGATTCGCGTACCACCAGTGGCTGTTGGCGAGCATATTTACGTGAACGAAGACACCTATTTGAATGGCGAAACCAGTGGTTCATCCAATCGCGTTTACAATGTTTATAAAATACCAATTGACAACCCTGCCCTGACCAAAGAGGATCCCGCAGTTGAGCATGTAACCGGACGTATGTACTTCGAGCGCAGTGCCTATAGAACTTCGGGTATTTACAATGGTAATGTCTTGCTGTGGGATCGACACAACAAAGGCATGGTTATCAATGCGACTACCGGCGAGATTATGGGTGTTGCAACAGAAGATGTGGATGAGCGTGTATCCAATGTCGTAGCCGATCGGGTTGGCAACAGAACCCTGGCCGGCATTGGCGGTTTGTTCGGTCTGCATATGACCACCACCCACGGCGGCACTCCGTTCCTGGTTAGTGGCCAGTCTGCCGCTGCCGGTTCACTGAAGTCGGCCAACCAGATCAATGGCTCCTGGATCATTGATTGACCGGTCACCATATCAGTTGACCTTGAACAAAACCTGTGGGGCAGGTGCCCTGCAGGTTTTTTCTGCCTGATCCGGCTCCATCCCGACTTCTGTTACCTACCCGTATAATGCTCACGTGTTAAAGGCAGTTGCACCATGTTCGCAAGACGATTCCAATCCGTTATTGTTTTACTATCTATTATCGTTTTACTACTGTTGTCTCCTCTGGTACCAGCCGCAGAAAACGAGGTTGTCGAGCTGGATAAAGTAACAGTTGTCGGCGAAAGGAACGTCTCGGACAGAGACTGGGCAACCAGAGAGGATCAGTTTTATCGATCCTATAGTCGTGAAACCATTGGCAGCGAAATCATTGTCGAAGAGGGCGCAGCAGATATCGCGGAAGCTATTTCGGATATTTCAGGGGTGTCCATCAACGCACAGGGGGCGTTTAGCAAATCCATTACCATACGTGGCCTGGATGGGCCCCGGGTCGGCACCAGTGTCGATGGTGTTCGTATTGCCAATCAGGGAATGAACCATACCGGTGCGGGCGAAATCAATATGACCGACCTGAATTCGGTTCTGTCAATCGATGTCATAAAAGGCAGCCCGTCGGTGACCTTTGATCCGGGTGCTTCAGGCGGTGTGGTTCAGGTACAAACATTGAGTGCACCTTCCAAAAGGGGCGTATCGGTCAGGCAAAGGGCAAGTTATAACGAGGGGTATGGAAAAACGCAGCTGGCTACAACCGTCGCTGCCGGTAACGGTCGAATTGGCGGCCTGATAATGTACAGTCAGGATGATGCCAGTGATTACAAGATTGCCGGTCAGGCCGAAGACACCGAGTTATTGATCAATCGGTATCGACTGGATCAGGAAATGAGTACCGGTTCCAAAACCTTGAAGGATCTGGGTTATGATGCGAATAGTCTGACTGCCAGAGGTCGTGTCGACTTCGGCAGCAAAACCCGTCTGGATTTGGGGCTGGATCGCTGGCAGGCAAAGGATATCGTATTTATTCATGGCAACACCACAGATCGCTCGGCAAGTATTTTTCAATACGATAAAATGAAGCGAAACCGGCATACGATCAGCCTGCACAGAACGGAATTGGCAAACCTGGAAAATATTGAAATCAAACTCGCCAATCAGCAATTGTACCAGCTTGGTTCCTCGGAAACGATACTTGACAGCAATACGGTTTCGGCCGGCTTTGATCTTGCCGTCGGAGATGCCCGCTTGTTGCTGGGTGGCGAATTGATTCTGGATGAGGCCGAGACCCTGGTTTATTCCGAGCAAGACTATTTTGCCGGTTACCTTCAACTCGAGTATGAAATCTCCAACTGGATATTCAGCGGCGGGGTACGTGCCAATTATTGGGCAACGCGCCAGCGATTGCCAGCCGGAACCAACGAGGTGGTTGCCAGTCAATTGCTCGGCATTTCCGGCATAACTCCGGAAAAAACCACAGCAGAACCAACCTGGGCACTGGGCCTGGTTTACAAACTGACCTATAACCAGCATATCGGTTTCAATCTGAGTTCTACGTATCGAATCCCCGATCTTTACGAGCGATATGCCTTTGGCACCGGTTTTGTCGGAGGTGGTTTGCAGTTGCAGGCCGAGTCCGGTAAACATGCCGAGTTGACCTGGAAGTACCTGAGCCATAATCTGGCCGTCAGCGCATCTGTGTTCTACAGTAATTTTGACCACTTTATCAATACCAAGGCTATTCGCACCATTACGGATTACACCGGTTTGCAAGACTGTATCCTGATTGGCAAATGCGATCCGGCAAACGGTGATTACAATGATCAGGAAAGTCAGTTCTTTTCACAATATGTGAAATACTATAACGCAGAAGATGTGCGTAACTCTGGTTCTGAAATCAGTGTACGATGGGAAGATGGTTCGACCACGCTGAAAGTTGGCGCATCCTATAGCGACTTTGACTCTGACGATTTATATGTATTGGCTCTTGCTCACCCCTTGCGACTGGATGCGTCGTACAAGTATCGATTTTCCGGTCAGTGGAAGCCCTGGCTCAAGCTAAAGGGTGAATACGTTACTGACTACCCTGAAGTCAGGCAAAAACGGGGCTTTGACCCCTATCTCAAAGTCGATTGTTATGCCGGATTGAAGTTGGGTGACCTGACCCTGAATGCTGGCGTAAACAATTTCTTCAATAAGGTTTATCGGCCTCCTTACAACGGTATCAACGGCCTTGAGCGTTCCTATTTCGTGAATATAGACTACCAGTGGTCTCGCTAGCATGTTTTTATTCTGAATATAAAGAGGTTCGATCAGCCCGAATAATTCACAAATAAAGAAGGCAAAATAATTGCAGTTCGTTATAATTTGATTGGCCAGGTCGAATCATGGCAAGGTGTTGCCTTCTTTATCTATGAAGTATCCGGGTTAGCAGGCACCATTTTCCCAACCACACCCGTCAACCCTGCCTGATCTTGCCAGCAATGAACGTATTCTTAATCAGGAGAGAGTAGCCGGCCATGTCGCCGAATAACCTGGAGCAGCCATGGCTGGATGAATTCGAGAGCATCAGAAGCTTCCATGACTGTGCTCAAGGAGTCCATGAAACAGGCTGACACTGTCAGCGAATTTCAGCTGGTCGAGAAGCGCTTCCTGTCTGACGTGTTATCCGGCATGTTAAACCAGGTGACCGTGTTCGGCCTGGAAAATCTGTCAAAACAACAAAACCACCTGTTTATTTCAAATCATCGGGACATCGTGCTTGACCCCCTGGTACTCAATTGGGCACTGCTTAAAAACGGGTTTGCCACCTGCCATTGCGCCATCGGAGACAACCTGCTGGCGGAAGAGTCTGGAAAACGTTTGGCCAGGCTGAATCATTGCTTTGCTGTTATGCGTTCTATTCGATCCCCCAGAGCAATGGTCGCAGCCATGAAAGTCCAGTCGGCCTACATCCGCCATATCCGGTTCAATCAATCCGCTCCGGTATGGATCGCTCAACGGGAAGGCAGATCAAAGGACAACACAGACAAGACCAACCCGGCACTACTGAAAATGCTCGCATTGGCAAAGCCTCGGGAAATGTCGTTTACCAGCTACATCCGACGCCTCAATATTGTTCCGGTAAGCCTGAGTTATGAATGGGATCCTTGCGACATTCAAAAAGCAGAGCAGGTATGCTCTGAGCAGCTCGGCAGTTATAAAAAAACCGGCAACGAGGATTTACAGGCAGTAAAAGCCGGCATAACCGGCGAGAAGGGACAAATACACTGCCAGTTCAACGCCGGGTTCAACAAACACCTGGAAGAAGAACTGAATCACCTGGAAGTAGCCGCACGCCTGGATCACGCCATTCATCATGGCTACAGACTCTTTCCTGTCAACATTGCGGCATGCGAACTGATAAAACACCCATTACCGCCAACCACAGGACACGCCTTTACCAATGAGCAAATCAACTCTGCCAGGGCAGCTCTCGAAAAACGCATCGAAAACCAACCCGACATGATACAAAACCGGATAAAAAAGAGCTACGCACAACCTGCACTGAACCTGGCCGAATCAGGCTGACCAGGCAACAAGCCAACCGGCAAGCAACCGAAAACGACACCCGGGATCAGAAACGACCGGATTGAAAACGACTTAACTGACCTGACACATGCCTGAGCATCGCCGACCCTGACAGCCCGGCGATCATCCCCAGCTTCTCTGCCCAGCTCTCGGCCTCCACCCATTTCACCTCGAAGGCGTTATGAGTTTTACAAAAGGCGGTGATCACGGCTTCACTGGTACCCAGTTCATCCACCAGTTTCCTGGCAAGCGCCTCCTTGCCATAATAAATATTGCCATTTGACACAGTATCGAAATCATCAATGGAGCGATGCATTTTCACATGCTCCCTGAACAGCTCATGTGTTCTGACAACATTCTCCTGAAACTTCTCCCGACCTTCAGAAGTATTCCTGGTAAATAGCGAAAGTGGTTGCTTTTCATCCCCTGCCACCACCTGCTCAAACTCGATACCAACCTTGTTGAGCAACCTGTGGATGTTCGGCACTTCGGCAATAACTCCGATAGAGCCTACAATCGCGAGCGGCGCAGCAACAATGCGGTCTGCAATACAGGCCATCATATAGCCGCCAGATGCAGCGACCCGGTCGATGCAGATAGTCAGTTTTATATTGGCTGCTTTCAGGCGCTCCAGTTCAGAACTTGCCAACCCGTACGCATGCACCGCACCGCCCGGACTTTCCAATTTCAGCAGCACTTCATCTTCAGGGCCTGCGACCTCGATAATCGCGCTGATCTCCCTTGCCAACGCCTCCACGCCGGAGGCATGCGTGTCACCCAGAAAAGACAGGATAAACAAATTGGGCCTCACCGCATTTTTTTGTCTGAAGCGCTCTATCAGATCAAACAGGGTAAATCCTGCCTGACTCCGAACACCATTCTGTGCAAACGTCCTCACCATGTTTGCGTAAATCTGATTCACGCCCCTGATTTGAAGATAACCCTGTGCTGTCCTGGACATATACTTCGTTTACCTTTTCACCTGTTTTGCTTTTTTGCTTTCCGCCTGAGCGGTGACTGAACACCGTACGCATTTGACCCGTACGCATTTGACCCGTACACATCTGACATAGTACACCGCCTTCCCGGTTTCGCATACCGGTTTCACAGAGTGACGATGAGTAACAATAGAGTCGAATGGCCAGCCGGCTTGTGATCCCTACCCTTTACCGCCTGTTTCTTTTTTATGAGCTTCCATCTCCTCCCTGTCAAACTCTTTGATTTGCTGCATGCGGCGCCGGATTTTTCCGTAGACCGAATTTGCCGGGTATTTATTCAGCAAGGGATACCTGGTTGATGCCTTTGGCCTTCCTGCCGGCATACCTGTCAACAGCTCAACCGCTTCTGCAACATGTGATACGGCATATACGAAAAACTTTCCTTTCTTGCAGGCTTCCAGAACGTCGGCTCTCAGCATCAGGTTTTGCGCATTGACAGAAGGAATGATCACCCCCTGGGTACCTGTCACACCAAGTATCTGGCAGGTATCGTAAAAGCCTTCAATTTTCTCATTAAGCCCGCCAACGGGCTGAACCTCACCTTTTTGATTCATTGAACCCGTGATTGCCAGATTCTGGAAAACCGGCACACCAGACAGGGTCGACACCAGTGCACAGTATTCCGCCAATGTCGCGCTATCACCATCTACCTCCCCGTAAGACTGCTCGAACGTTATACTGGCCGAAAGATGCACGGGCTCGAATTGCCCCAACAGACTTGCCAAACAGGAGGAAAGAATCATCACACCCTTGGAGTGAATTGTCCCCCCCAGTTTCACATCTCTTTCAATATCCAGCACATCACCGTCACCGTATCGACTGGTTGCGGTCACCCGGCTCACCATACCAAATTCGCTTTCTCCCACCCTGTAAACAGACAACGCATTGACCTGGCCAACTTCACTCCCCCTTACACTGAGCAAGGTCGAGCCGTCCCTGACAGATTCATAAAGGTGATCTCGCACGCTTCCGGTTCGATAATCTGCGCTGGTCAACGCACGTTCAACGTGCTCCTTGCGTATCAGCTTGCTGTTTGCCTGTACCGCCCAATAATTCGACTCTCTTAACAGGTTGGCAATACTGGCTGCGTGCAGGGACAGCTTTTTCTGATCCTCTGCGAGACGGGAGCCTTGCTCTACCAATCTCAGCACTGCTTTTTTATCACAGTGCAACAGCCCCTTCTCATGCACCAGGCTGGATATAAACCGGGCATATTGATACTCGGTATCCACATTGCGTGGCATTTCACTTTCAAAGTCAGCCGCCACTTTAAACAGCTCCATAAACTCGGGATCATACTGCTGCAACAACAAACAGGTTTCCCGGTCACCAAACAAAATGATTTTCACATCCAGAGGAACAGGTTCCGGCTCCAGGGAAATTGTGCCAGACAGGGTCAACTCCCTTTCCAGTGAGTTAATACTGATCGTTTTGGATCTCAACGCCCGTTTCAGGCCATCCCAGACAAAAGGTTGCTCCAGCACCTTGATCGCATCCATCAACAAATACCCTCCATTGGCACGATGGAGGCTGCCTGCACGAATTAACGCGTAATCGGTAAAAACCGTTCCCTTGAAGGTAATGCTTTCGACATAACCAAACAGGTTATGATAATTGGGGTTATCCTCAACCACGACAGGAGCGGAGTCATTTTCACGATGAACCAGGGCGTTAACCTGGTATCTGCGCGGCATTTTCTTATCCAGGGAAGCGTAGGCAATGGACGCCTGCTCTTCCGTATCCTCAAGAAAAACATCCACATTTCGTATGATGTCTTTTCTCATGCCTGAAAAATACTCAACCACCTGAGGCCATTCCCGGTATTTTTTTTCCAACGCCGCAAGGTGATGGCCAATCACCGCAGTGGTCACTTCATCGTTCAATTCCTGCTGTTTATCGGTATATTCCTGTTCCCATGTCGCCAGCTTTCTAAGCACACCACGCAACTTTTTTTCCAGTTTGCCTATCACTTCTTCAAAATGGCCCTGTTGCTGCTCCGTCAACTGCGCAAAAGACTCTGCCGAATGAGGCTCTTCACCATTCATGGCGACCAGGCGATATCCCCCCGGGGTAGTAATGGTCAAACTGACTTTTTTTCGCTTCGCCGAGTTTGCCAGTTGCGCAAGAGCAGACTCCTGCTTCTGTGCCAGTTCATTTTTCAACTGTTCCGAGCGTTCATAGTATGAGTCATTATCAAATGCCTGGGGAATCACCTTGACAAACCTTGCCATAAGCGACTCAACATCATGTTTCAACTTTGGCCCGAGACCGGCCGACAACCTGATCACTTTCGGGTTTCTTGTATCAGCGAAGTTATTTACGTAACACCAGTCACTTGATCCGCCGCCCTCGCCTGCGTGCTTGTTCAGGTAGCGAAGCATCATGGTTCTCTTGCCCAGACCGCTGCTGCCTACCGCATAAATATTGTAACCACTGCGGGGCATGGACATGGCAAAACGGATCGCCTCACGGGCTCTCGACTGGCCAATGATATCGTCCAGTGGATCCAGTTGTTTCGTCGTATTGAAATCAAATTGACTGGCGGAACAATGTCGGTACAGCTTTTTGGTCGGTAATGCTGAGTGCTTCAAAACGGGCTTCCTGATTCAATGGGGAGTAATGAAGAGTAATGGAAAGTCGGGCTGTATTTTCCCAGTATGGGTCAACACAAGCAAATAATCTGCCTCCTGGAACCGGTTTTCTGTCCGGCAACCCCTGCCAACACCGGAAGGCATCGAGGCAGAGCAAATATGCTGTACGGATACAGAGGCTTCAATGTATTGCCTGGCAGCATCTGCAGCCTGTTGATTGAAAATACCTGCTCACGCCTCCGTGATCTGTGCCGGGCGGGCGAGCAATTGCGTCCGGGTGCGCAGTTACGCGTGAAATAGTATTTTTACTTTTCAGGCTGACAACGATAGAATTAACGCAATAAAAACAGCGAGTTTCAGCATTCTTGCCAGCAGCGGCGTTTTCGTATTCTTTCGTTGCGATTATACAATAACAGAAAGGAACAACAGAGAGGTAGCGACCTGCATATGAGGCAATTCTCTCATAGCCGTTTAAGGCCAATCAGCACATTTGACCGACGTATAAAGGCCCGGCACCTGGCACCTTGCCTTAAAATTACCATCAGACGTCCCGGTTTGCTGCACTTGTTCTGCAGAAAGCTGAGTGCAAAATGTATCGACATCAACCGGTACGGTATTGGCATTGAGTGTAAGGAGGGGCTCAAGGCAGGAGACCGGGTCATCCTGGACTTTGCAGGTAAATACATCTGCCAATCCAATATCAGGGCAATAGTGTCAAACGCCCGGGTGATCAATGGAATCAACCGCTACGGCCTGGTATTCAGCTATTTCCTCAGCAGCAAAAACTATTCAAGAAAAGAAGATAACGCACTCTCAAGAATTGAGAGTCTCTACAACAGAACAACAAACAGTTTCAAGTGAATACCGGGAACCCGGAGTCATCGCTGCCCCCTTTATCGCTGCCCCCTTTCATGTACTGCCCCTCCCTGCATGCGCTACCCCACTTCATGCCATGCACATGAACAAAACAGTCAGGCAAATTCCTTCAAGGCAACACAAGGCTGACACACAGAGGCCGTGCCAGCCTTACGCCGCACTCGATACAGTATACAGTCAGTCGCCAAAACCCTAAAGCCTGGTTCCCTGATCATCATCCGGCGGCAAATCATCCTGTTCGGGTGGTGTGACATAAAAACGCTTCTGATCCAGCTCCTTGACTTCCGGGTCCGATACATCGACCGTATTTTTGCCCCGTTTGAGCCAAAGGATAAAACCACCGATTACCACAATCCCTAACAACCACTTCAACATAGCACCCCTCTCCTCAAAAAATGATTGCATTCCCCTGATTGACCATTCCGACCATGCGATCAAACCCTGCCAATTGTTACTGGATTGGCATGGAATCGGGAGGAATCAGAAAAAGCAGCATTTTATTGCCCATGACTGAACATAACAGCCCATGACTGAACATGATAGTACCTAATGCAAGAATGACCAAAAGTAGCAATTCCTTACGATCGTTGCCAAGAGCTGATCCAGCCTGACTATCTAACACCCAAGTCTAATTGTATTGACCGGGACACCTGGTCACAGTCGGGTTGAACCCGAGCTTTTTAGCACATCTTTTAATATAATCCAAAGAGGGTATGTTATGAGTTACAAAGCATCAATTATCGGTTCCGGAAATGCCGGACTGACAGCAGCCTGTCATTTTTCCCTGTCTGGCGTGGTTTGGGGGTCAGCCTGTATACCGAGCTTGACATGATGAATGCCCTTTATGGTATGGATTGCAAATCAGTGTATGAAGTGAATCGCACATCGGAAACCCACGGCAAACTGAACAGCTCGGGGTATCGAGGTACCTGTTATTACTTCCTGCCTGCATATCGATAATGCCTGCAATGATACCAATTATTTTGAAACGGGCAGAACACTGGAGAAAATGGGCCTGGCCGGTTTATCGGTTGAACAGATTATAGCTTCTGTTGCCTGAACACGAAATACGGGGATAAAAAAAATGATAAAACTCAAATTTCCTTCCACCTGCACCATATTGATTTTTCTGACCGTTTTGATGGCGGCCCTGACCTGGATATTGCCGCCAGGCCTTCTGCTTCTGCCTTCTGCTTCTGCCTTCTGCTTCTGGAAGTGGCTATAGCGCCCCGAGCGCCATACATGCGATCCAAATCCATCGGTAAAATAATTATTACCTGCAAGCTAGCTGGCTGACTGCCCGGTTACTTCGACCTGACCTTCTACTCCTGCTCCTGCTTCTCCATTCCCTTCCGCCAAAAGATCAGGCATCAGCTTTTCTCGAATACCGGATTCAATCTCATTGGCAATATCGGGGTTCTCGCTCAGAAACTTCACCGCATTCGCCTTCCCTTGCTTCTCCCAATCGGTTGATCCCTTTCCCGTACAATATTTGAAACTCGGTCTGCTTGAATGGGGGGGCGACCTTGTTCTTGACCACCTTTACCCGGGTTTCGTTTCCGATAATCTCGTCCCCCTCCTTTACAGCACCTGTGCGACGTATATCCAGCCTGCAACTACTGTAAAACTTCAAGGCATTACCACCTGTCGTGGTTTCGGGGTTACCAAACATTACACCGATTTTCATACGGATCTGATTGATAAATATGCACAAACAGTTGGCATTTTTGACGTTCCCGGTTATTTTTCTCAATGCCTGAGACATAAGGCGGGCTTGCAGACCAACATGAGAGTCCCCCATTTCACCTTCAATTTCAGCCTTCGGCGTCAATGCTGCAACCGAGTCAACAACAATGACGTCCACCGCATTTGAACGAACCAGCATATCCGCGATCTCAAGAGCCTGTTCTCCGGTGTCCGGCTGGGAAACCAGCAGGTCTTCGACATTTACACCCAGCTTTTCAGCATAAATCGGGTCAAGAGCATGTTCCGCATCGATAAAGGCGCAGGTTTTTCCCTGTTTTTGAGCTTCAGCGACCACCTGCAAGGTGAGAGTTGTTTTACCCGAGCTCTCCGGGCCATAGATTTCTACAATTCGACCATAGGGCAGCCCGCCAATTCCCAATGCGATATCCAACCCGAGAGAACCCGTGGAAACTGACGGAATTTTCTCAAGCGGGCGGTCTCCCATTTTCATTATCGCGCCCTTGCCGAACTGCCTTTCAATTTGAGAGAGAGCCGCACTCAACGCCTTTTTTTTGTTATCATCCATATCTTTATTAACCTGTTACAATCGTTCTTCAGTGAAAATCCGGAATGAATCTCCAACTCAAATGTACCCAATATAACGACAGATATTGTCGCACTTGAACAAAGAATATAACCAATGCACCCTGACCTGGTACAATCAATTTGGGGAAGCGATTTGTGGAAACAATTTGAGGATGCCACAAAACCTGTATCTTTGAACAGCATTATTTCACACAACGCAGAGCGATTACAATAGGCAATTATACCAGGTTCTTTCCCCTGTCGATCCGTTAACCACCCGTTAAACAAAAGAAACCTATACCAGCATGGCAAAAACATCCAGCACATCAACAATGACTCCGATGATGGCCCAATACATGGCCATAAAAAAACAACACCCTGACGATCTTTTGTTTTATCGAATGGGTGATTTTTACGAGCTGTTTTTTGATGATGCCAAAAAGGCGGCAGACCTGCTCGACATTACCCTGACCGCCCGGGGCAAGGCAGGCGGCAGCCCCGTTCCCATGGCCGGAGTTCCCTATCACGCTGCCGAAGGCTACATTGCCAGACTGGTCAGAATGGGTATCTCCATTGCGATTTGCGAACAGGTCGGAGACGCGTCGACGGGCAAGGGCCCGGTAGAAAGGAAAGTCACACGTGTCATTACACCTGGAACGCTGACCGATGACGCCTTTCTCGAAGATGGCAGGGACAACCTTATCGCCTGCATCAGCCATGATAGCCGTCTTGACAGGAATCAGTTCGGCCTGGCCATCCTGGATTTGAGTGGCGGCCGGTTTTCGGTTGCTGAACCTGAAAGCGAGGAAAGCCTTGCCAGCGAACTTCAACGATTGCTGCCCATGGAGATTCTCATACCCGAGGGGTTCCCCTACGACCAGGTTATCTCTCATTTTTCAGGGGTTCGCCGCTTGCCTGACTGGAATTATGACCTCGACACCTGCACGCGCACATTGCTTGAGCAGTTTGGCACCAGAGACTTGTCCGGCTTTGATTGTGAAGGGCTGGATCTGGCCAACGCCGCCGCAGGCTGCCTGCTGGAGTATGCCAGGGAAACCCAGAAATCATCGCTTCCCCATATCACCAACCTGTCGAGGGAGCGCACCGAAACGACCGTTATTATCGATGCGGCAAGCAGAAGAAATCTGGAAATAGACAGGAATTTGCGCGGCGACACCAGGCACACCCTGGCCTGGGTAATGAATAAAACCGGCACAGCCATGGGCAGCCGCCTTTTACTTCGCTGGCTTAACAGCCCTGTGCGCGAAACAGAGACAGTGATCACTCGCCAGAATGCCATAGGTGCCCTGATCGAAAACTACGACTATGAACCGGTTCACGAAACACTGAAACAGGTAGGCGACATTGAGCGCATCCTCTCCCGAATCGCCCTGAAGTCGGCCCGCCCGCGAGACCTCGCCCGATTGAGAGACGCACTGAATCTTCTGCCCGAATTGCAAACCGGACTGGCACAGATTACCAATAGCCATATCAGCCATATTGCCAGCGCCATCGGCACCTACCCCGAACTCGCAGACCTGCTTGACCGTGCCATTGCAGATAACCCTCCCGTAGTGATCCGGGATGGTGGCGTCATCAGGGAAGGCTATGACAGCGAGCTTGACGAACTGAAAGCCATCAGCGAAAACGCGGGCAGCTTTCTGATCAGGCTGGAAGAAGAAGAAAAGGAAAAAACCGGGCTGTCCACGCTGAAAGTCGGGTTTAACCGGGTGCATGGCTACTATATCGAAATCAGCAAATCCCAGGCTTCGGAAGCACCTGCCGCCTACATTCGACGCCAGACGCTGAAAAATGCCGAACGCTTTATCACCCCGGAGTTAAAGGAGTTCGAAGACAAGGCACTGAGCAGCAAAAGTCGGGCACTGGCCCGGGAAAAAGGGTTGTATGACGCGCTTGTTGAAGAAATCAACACTGATCTGGGAAAACTGAAAATAACCGCAGATCATCTGGCCGAGCTGGACGTACTCAGCAACCTGGCCGAACGCGCCCAGACCCTTCACCTGACCCGGCCCGAATTGTCACCCGAGACAGGCATACTCATCGAAGACGGCAGGCACCCGGTTGTCGAACAACTGCTGGATTCCCCTTTCGTCCCCAATGACCTCCACCTGGATAAAACCAGGCGCCTGCTTGTCATCACCGGCCCCAACATGGGGGGCAAATCAACCTATATGAGACAGGTGGCACTGATTGCCCTGCTGGCTTATACGGGCAGCTATGTTCCCGCAAGCCGAACCGTCATCGGGCCGATTGACCGTATTCTGACCCGTATGGGAGCTTCCGATGATACAGCGGGAGGGCGCTCGACATTTATGGTAGAAATGACAGAAACGGCCAACATCCTCAACAATGCCACATCCGAAAGCCTGGTTCTGATGGACGAAGTGGGGCGTGGTACCAGTACATTTGACGGCCTGTCTCTGGCCTGGGCCAGCGCCGGGCACCTGGCCTCACACATTCAGGCCTACACCCTGTTTGCCACACACTATTTTGAAATGACCGCTTTGCCCGAGACACTGAACAATGTCGCCAATGTTCACCTGACGGCGACCGAGCACGACGACAGAATCGTATTTCTGCACTCTGTACATGACGGCCCGGCAAGCCAAAGCTATGGTTTGCAGGTTGCCAGGCTTGCGGGCGTGCCTTACCAGGTAATCAGCGCGGCCAAACAACAGCTCAGCCTTCTCGAAGGAGCGAACACAGAAACACCTCAACCACTGGCTGCAGGCACAGACAACAAACGGAGCGCGACATTTGGCGCGAGCAACGCGGTCGTTCAGCCTGACATGTTCTACGGGTTGACACCGACGGAGGTCGAACAATCCATTCTGGATCAGGATCTGGATAATGTCACACCAAGAGCGGCACTTGAGTTGCTTTACCGGTTACAGGGCCGGCTTTCCGGTGATCCGTGAGTTCAATTCACCATTCACCATTCACGAAAGGGTCGCTTTGATTTTTCCGGGATGTCGATATAATTTTGACTGGCAGGCTTGCCTGATGCATTTGCTCGGCCTAAAATACGCTCCTCGACTTACCAGACAGGAAGCAAATCAATGGCATTCGTTGTTACAGAGAATTGCATCAAATGTAAATATACTGACTGCGTAGAAGTATGCCCGGTTGACTGTTTTTATGAAGGCCCGAACTTTTTGGTTATTGACCCGGACGAGTGCATTGACTGCGCCCTGTGCGAACCGGAGTGCCCGGCCGATGCCATTTTTTCCGAAGATGAATTGCCTCAAAGTCAGGTAGAGTTCATCGAGATCAACGCCGAGCTGTGCCAAACCTGGCCAAACATCACAGAGAAAAAAGATCCACTGCCTGACGCTGACCAATGGGATGGCGTAGAAGGAAAGATAAAAGACCTGGAACGATAAGGTATCACTCCGGGTTGATTCTGATTCTATCCCTGACCGGCTTGAATGAACGTCGATGCCGGTCACACACCCCGTATTTTCTGATCGCACTCAAATGCACCCTGGTGGGGTAGCCCTTGTGAGAGGCGAACCCGTATTCACCGTATATTTTATCGAGTTCGGTCATTTCCCTGTCTCTTGTCACCTTGGCGAGAATAGAGGCCGCACTGATCTCCTCCACCAGGCTATCCCCCTTGACGACGGCGATGCAGGGCATGGTTAACCGGGGGCAACGATTGCCATCGACAGCGACATATTCAGGCGGTATTGTCAGGCCGGCAACCGCACGCTGCATGGCCACCATGGTTGCCTGCAAAATATTGATCCGGTCAATCTCCTCCGGCTCTGCACGCCCGATACTCCAGCACAACGCCTTTTCCCTGATTTTGGCACACAACGGCTCGCGCTTTTTCGCACTCAGTTTTTTGGAATCAACCAGGCCTTCCACGGGGTTTTGCGGATCAAGAATCACTGCGGCGGCAACAACAGCACCGACCAGTGCCCCTCTTCCCACTTCATCCACCCCGGCCAGCAGCGACCCCTGATAAGGGATCACGGGAGCCTCCCGGCAATCTGGTTCGCGGGTCATTTTATGGCTCCGTCAGCCTGATCTTTCAAGCCGGTTTTTGCGGGCCTGTCTGTTGAGTCCGCAGAATCTGCACAACCAGTGTCGATCAACTGCAACACGGCGTCAGCCGCTTCCCGGCTTGCCCCCTTTCTGAGGCTTTCATGGATTTGCACAAACTGACCGCCCAGCTGCTCCCTCACCTGCCGATCATTCAGGCGCAGCAATACCTCTCTGGCCAGATTGTCCGGCGAGGCCTGAGCCTGAATCAACTCAGGCACCAACAGTTTGTTCGCCAGAAGGTTGGGCAAGGCAATAAAGGGCGACTTCATCAGCTTGCTCATAATGTAACAGGTAATGGCAGACATTCGATAGGCCACCACCATCGGCTTTTTCAACAGCATGGCCTCCAGAGTCGCCGTACCGGAAGCCAGAAGAATCACATCAGCAGCCGTCATCACGGTTCGAGAATCGCCCTCGACCAAATCTATTGCCAGATCACTCGCCTCCTGTTCTATCAACGCCATAATTTGCTTCTTCCTGTCCTCATTTACATAAGGCAGTAAAAAGCGAACCGAGGGGTTGGCCTCACGAATTATTCGAGCCGCCTGAAGAAAAACGCTGCCGAGATAATGAATCTCCCCACCCCGACTGCCAGGCAAAAGGGCCACCACCGCTGAACCCGGTTCGATGGAAAGCTGGTGATTTTGACGCAGAACCTCCAGGGCACTTTCCCTGTCGGGAGTTAACGGGATGATATCGGCAAGGGGGTGACCAACGAACCTGACTGGCACATTGTGCTTGCGATAGAAGCTGGCCTCAAAGGGAAACAAAGTCAGCATCAAATCAACGGAACGGGCAATTTTAAAGATGCGTTTCTGTCGCCACGCCCAGACGGAAGGGCTGACATAATGAACAGTCCTGATGCCCTGCTTGCGTAACGCGGCTTCAAGCCCCAGAGTAAAATCAGGCGAATCAATGCCTATAAACAGATCCGGGGGCCGGCTGGTAAAGTGGTTACGAAGTTTGCGACGAATAGCGATAAGCTCGAAAAGGCGGGGCAATACTTCGAAAAGCCCCATCACCGACAACCGCTCCATGGGAAACAGGCTGTTCATGCCCTGAGCGATCATACCGCTACCACCAATACCTTCAAACACGGCATCAGGGTATCGCCTTTTTATTTCCCTGATCAATCCCGCACCCAGAATGTCACCGGAAGCCTCGCCAGCCACGATACCAATACGAATATTCCGTTTCACGGGAGACTCTCCACAAACCAGGCAACAGTGATTATCGTACTATACCGCGTGCAGTATGGCGGATAGAATCAAGAAAAACAGTGACTTCCTCACTGTCACCCAATTCAGCCTCAATTTTCCCGATTGCCTGGGTGAGTGTCAGACCTTGCCGGTAAACCACCTTGTACGCTGTTTTGAGCAAGCGAACAGCTTCGGAAGAAAAACCTCTTCTTTTCAGGCCCTCGGTATTCAGGCCAAACGCTGATGCAGACTGGCCACTTGCCATCACATAGGCCGGAATATCCTTCAATACAATACTGCCACCGGCGCTCATGCTGTGTGGCCCGATATGACAAAACTGGTGAACCATGGTTCCTCCGCCCAGAATTGCCCAATCCCCTATATGCACGTGCCCGGCAAGGGTCGCCGCGTTGGCAAGGATGATGTTATCACCAAGCACACAATCATGTGCAACATGCACATAGGCCATCAGCAGATTGTTGCTGCCTATTTTAGTCAGGCCGCCATCCTGAACTGTCCCCCTATGCAGCGTACAGCTTTCCCGAATGACGTTGTTGTCGCCAATTTCAAGCCTGGTGGGTTCTCCCGCGTACTTTTTGTCCTGACATTCTTCCCCGATACTGGAGAACTGAAAAATCCGGTTGTTTTTCCCAATCCGGGTCGGCCCCTTAATCACAACATGAGACATGATCTCCGAGCCGGCTCCAATTTCCACATCGGGGCCAATCCAGCTCCACGGCCCGACCGTTACTCCTTCCGCGATGATCGCATCGGGATCGACCAGCGCATTGGGATCTATTACAGCCTGAGGGTGAATAGCCATTACACTGACCTCTCTGCAGTCATAATCTCGGCCACGCAAGCTATCTTTCCCTCGACAGAAGCTGTGCAGTCAAACTTCCAGATATTGTGCTTGTCAGCAATCAAATCAGCCTGTAACACCAGTTGATCTCCAGGCACAACCGGGCGCTTGAAGCGAACACGATTGGCGCCGGCCAAATAATGAATGATGCCTTCCGAAGGCATGGTGTCATTTGAAATAAACCCCAAAATACCCGAAATCTGGGCCAGGGCTTCCAGTATCAGCACACCGGGCATAATCGGCTTGCCAGGAAAATGCCCCTGAAAAAAACCCTCGTTTACCGTGATATTTTTATACCCGACAATAGATACCCCTTTTTCCACTTCGGTAATTCGGTCTACCAGAAGAAACGGGTAACGATGGGGCAAATATTCCAGAATTTGTTCTATATCCAAAACCATCAGGCAGTTTTCCTAATTATTCTTCGATTCCAACACTTTGAGGCGTTTCGCCATTTCATCCAGCTTGCGCATTCTCGCCACCATTTTGCGCCATTTCATATTTGGCTCGACCCCGGTTCCTGACGAGTACAGACCCGGCTCCCTGATACTTTTGGTAACCATTGTCATACCTGTCATATGCACATGGTCGGCAATGGTCAGGTGCCCGCCAATACCGCACGCCCCGCCGATAATACAATGGCTTCCGATTACCGTACTGCCGGCAATTCCGACACAGCCGGCTATCGCGGTGTGCTGACCAATCTCCACGTTGTGGGCAATCTGTACCAGATTGTCAATTCTCACTCCGTCGGCAATCACAGTGTTATCCAGCGCTCCCCGGTCGACTGAGCAATTCGAGCCAATTTCAACGTTATTACCGATAACGACACCACCCAATTGCGCAATCTTCACCCATTCGCCATTATGGTTGGCATTGCCAAAACCGTCCGAACCTATCACAGTGCCACTGTGGACAATACAGTCACGACCAATGGTAACACCGGAGTAGCAGGTAACATTGTGCCAAAGTCGCGTCCCGTCGCCGAGATGAGTATCATTGCCCAACACACTGTTGGCGCCAATGGAGACCTGTTGACCCAGGGTGCACCCGCTTCCAATGACCACATTTTCGGCAATGTGGGCAGTTTCGGGAACGACCACATCTTCCGCTATGATTGCCGAGCCATGGACACCGGGAGTCAATTGATAATTGGTATCAAATTCCCTGCTGAGTATCGCATAGCCCATATAGGGGTTCTCAAGGGAAAGCAGTGCAGGCAAGCCTCCCTCTTTTTCTGGCGCCACTTCTGCCAGGTAAAAGTCAGCCATTTCCGGAGTGAGTAAAATGGCTCCCGCTTCGGAAACGGGCAAATACTTTTTATAGGCGGGGTTAGCCAAAAAGCTGATCTGGGATGAGCCCGCATGCTTCAGGGTAGCCAGTCCGGTAAATATTTTTTCGCTACGAACAACGATATCTGCACCCAGCAGGCTGGCTAACCGATCAACCGTGAAATGAATAGAACAATCCATCTGGCCGTCCATATTATAAGGTTACAAAACAGGGGGTTCTCGACAAACCGGCCCGTAAAACCAGGTGACTCCGCAGGTTACCTGTTTAATTCTGCAATTACCTGGTCTGTCAGGTCAAACTTGCCATCGACCCAAAGCGTTGCCTCTTTTGGAAAGAGTATCTGGACTCTATTGGCTTTGGCGATTTTGAGGATCGCCGCATCAACTTTGGGTTTTGACTCCAGCAGAAACTTTTGCTTTCTTTTGCTGACCGTCGCTTCGAATTTGTTTTTCAGATAATTGAACTCCTTGGCTTTTTCCTCAAACTCTTCAGCAACCCTGGCCCGCTCGCTTTCACTCATCATTGCCCCGTCTTTTTTCAGGCGATCCTGAAGCTTTTGCGCTTGCTCTCCAACACTTTTCAACTTTCCTTCTTCACCACGAAAGTCCTTTTTCAATTGCTGACTAAAGGACTTGGCAGCATTGGAGGCAAAGAGTGCGGCACGCACATCCACAACCCCGAACCTTTCTGCAGCCGTTGCCATCACACTCAGGGTAAACAGGCATACAAAAGCTGTTATTCTTCCGATCAATCGCACTTTTTTCTCCTCATCAGTTTTTTGTCATTGCTTTTTTGTCATGTCAAACGTATTGATAACATATGTCAGGTGATTTATCTAAAATGTCTGCCCCAATGAAAACTGGAACACCTGTGTTCTATCTCCGGTTTTATTATTCAGCGCCTTCGCCAGACTGAACGACAGGGGAGCAATCGCGGTCAACCAGGAAAATGACACTCCTGCTGACAGCCGAATCTCTTCCTCATCGGGATCATACCCTCTTGACGTATCAAAAACATTACCGGCATCCAAAAAGAAAGAAGCACGCATGGAGCGGGTATCGTCAATGAAAGGGATGGGAACGATCAATTCCGCACTGCCTTCAACCAGCAGATTGCCACCAAACGGATCAGGTCTACCCGGGTCGTTTTCGTGGGGAGTCGAGGGCAAACCCAGCGAACTTGCCTCCCAGCCCCGCACGGAGCCGAAGCCGCCGGAATAATAGTTTTCGAAAAATGGTAGCGCATCACTTGACGCATAACCATCACCATAGCCCAGTTCGGAGCGCAGATAGACAACCCAGTCATGTGCCTCGCTCAGAGGATAGTAGTACCTGGCCTTATAACTGACCTTGTAAAACTCCAGGTCACTGATTTTGGGCAACATCAGCTCGATCGACATGGACTGGGACAAGCCGCTTGTCGCAAATATTCCCTTGTTCAGCGTATTTCTGGTCCAGCTTCCGGTCACCGAGAACAGATCAAAATCATCCCCGTTTGCATCAATATATCTGCTGATTTCCTGCGCAGGGCGGTCACCGATGGTGATTTTGCTTTTGCTCGCCCCAAAGCCGAAACTCAATCGGGTAAAACTGTCAATCGGATAGCCAAATGTAACCGCAGCCCCCAGTGTATCCAGTGAAAAGTCTGATATATCCTTTTTCGAATAATTGGTTTCCCGTGCGGTCAGACTAAACCCGCGACTTACCCCGTCAACGGTATAGTAAGGGTTCAGGTAAGAGAAATTGGCGCTTTTAACCGGCCTGCTGATATTCATGCCAAAGGAAACCCGACGCCCGGTACCCAGGAAATTGTTCTCGGATACATTACCACCAATAATCAACCCGCCGCCCTGGGAATACCCCAGACTGGCAGACAAACTGCCTGAAGGCTGTTCCTCGACAGTATAGTTGACATCGATCAAATCACTGTAACCGGGCACAGCCGGTGTTTCCACCCGTACCTCCTTGAAAAAGCCCAACCGCTCCAGACGTGTCCGGGAAGAATCAATCAGATCCGTGGATGCAACCGCACCCTCCATCTGCACCATTTCCTGGCGTAGCACCGTGTCACTCGTCGTGACATTGCCACGAAAATTGATTCTTCTGACATAGGCCCTGCGACCGGGATCCACCATAAACACAACAGAGGTCGTATTGTCCTCATTAACAGAAGGAATACCGGATACATTTGCAAAGGTATACCCCTCTTTGCCCAATCTTCTGGAAATAATTTCAGACGTGGTCGTGAGCTTTATACGTGAAAAGGTTTCCCCCTTTTTTAACAGGACAAGCTCGCGCAGTTCTTCCTCGGGAACAATCAATCTGCCTTTCAGGGACACATCCTGAACCTTGAATTCCGGGCCTTCTTTGACATTGATGGTGATAAACACCGAATCCATCTCCGGTGAAATGGACACCTGTGTTGACTCGATTTCAAACTGAAGATAGCCACGATCAAAGTAGTAGCTTCTTATTCTCTCAAGATCCCCGGACAGTTTTTCCCTGGAATACTGATCGTCATTCAATATAAACGAAAACCAGGAAGACTTTTGCAATTGCATCAGGTCTACCAGTTCATCATCGGAAAAAACGGTATTGCCAACAACGTTGATATGAACAATGGAGGCAACATCCCCCTCGTCAATATTGATTTTTATCCCCACCCTGTTTCTGGGCCGGGCTTCTATCGAAGCTTCAACAGAGGCATTGTACCTGCCCTGCGCGACATAGGAACGAAGGATTTCAAGCTCCAGCCTGTCGAGTGTCACCCGCTTGAATACCTGCCCCTCTTTCAACCCGGCAGCGTCAAGCCCTTTTTTAAGCTCTCCGGTTGGAATGGCATCATTACCCTTTATCTCGATTTTGCTGATGGATGGTCTTTCCTCTACCAGAACAACGAGAACACCTTCCTCCTTACTCACCTGAATATCGGTAAACAGGCCGGTCCTGAACAGGCTTCTTATCGCAGAGGCCAGGTCCGCCCCGTTCATTTCATCCCCGACATTGACGGGGAAAGCGCTGAATACGGAACCCGCAGACACTCTCTGCAGCCCTTCTACCCTTATATCTTCCACTTTGAACGATGGTTCGGCACTTAAAGCTCCACACAAAACCCAGAACAAAATCAAACCTGGAAAAAAACGCATAACACCTTCAATACCTACCTGATTGACTACACAGAAACCCGGCCCGTTTTTTAAAGACGGGACAAGTCGTTATAGAATGCGACAACCATCAACAAAAGAATGGCAGCAACACCAATTTTAAGCCCCAGTACCTGAACACTTTCAGGCAGGGGTTTACCTCTGACCATTTCGGCGAAGTAATAGAGCAGATGCCCTCCATCGAGAACCGGTATCGGCAACAAATTCAGCACACCAAGGCTGACACTGAGGTACGCGAGAAAACGCAGGAAGTTCTCAAAGCCCGAACTGACAGATTCTTCGGCAATTTTTGCAATGGTAATCGGGCCACTGAGTGATTTTACTGAAATCGCTCCGACTATGATTTTTTTAATCGCCCCGAAGGTCAGTGCGATATCATCCCAGGTTCTGGCAATACCGGCTGGCAACGCTTCCAGCACACCCAGCCGCACGGTACGGATAAAATTGTCCGGCCAGCGAACCGGTTTGACAGCAGCCCCGATGAAACCGATGGTCTGACCATCTTCCAGCACCCTGGCGCCCGGCACCAAAGTCAACTTCAGCACCGAGTTGCCTCGCTGCACGGTAACAACCCGTTTTTTTCCATTGGAGCTTCGTACCAGTGCAACAAAAGAATCCCAGGAGGCAATATCCTGTCCGTCAATGGCAAGAATCCGGTCTTCCGGCTCCAGGCCGGCCGCCTCTGCCGCCAACCCGGGAGAAATCGCCCCGATAACGGGCTGAACCGAAGGCCGGTAAGGGGTGACGCCAATGCCATCGAGCGGCATCGGCTCTTCTTGCCCCGACATCCAGTTTTCCAGACGGACAGTATATTTCTCGACAGGTCGATAATCCGCGTTCGAGTCAAACCTGACAGCGTCAACCCTCAGATCACCGGTGTCGCCAATGCGATTCGCAAGAGACATGTTCACAGATTGCCAGGACGGGGTTTCTTCCCCATCCAGGGCAACTATTTCCATCCCCGACCTCAAGCCGGCAATGTCTGCGGGGGAACCCTCCTTGACCTGACCAATGACAGGAGCAACCACATGAAACCCGACAACAAACATGAACCAGTAGACGAGAATGGCAAACAAAAAATTGAAAGCCGGCCCTGCCGCAGCGATAGCGATGCGGCTTTTGACAGGCTGGCGGTTAAAGGCCAGCGACAGCTCTTCTTCCGGCACTTCACCTTCCCGCTCGTCCAGCATTTTGACATAGCCGCCAAGAGGAATGGCGGCAATAACAAACTCGGTACCGGATGATGCCCGGTGAACGAGAAGGGGCTTGCCAAAGCCGACAGAAAACCGCAACACCTTGACACCGCACCGCCTGGCCACCCAAAAGTGGCCAAACTCATGCACGGTAACCAAAATTCCAAGAGTAATAACAAGCGCAGCTATCTGCTGAAGAACTTCCACTTTTTGCTAACTTCCTGTCCTGTTTTGTCTAGTTCAATTGAGCGAGGCATTTCCTGAAACTGTTCGGGCAGGAACCCGGACAAGACCACCCCGGGCGGCAAGGTCGGCTTTTACCGGTTTTCTCCCGGATTCCATCAATCATTACTCCAACCAGCCAATCAGGATCAAACAAAAGCAAAAAACAGGAAGGGCCGCAGTGAGACTGTCCACCCGATCCATGACTCCACCATGCCCCGGCAGCAGCTGGCTGCTATCCTTGATGCCGCGATAGCGCTTGATCATGCTTTCCAGCAAATCTCCCAATACAGACACGATTCCGGTAACAAGGGTGATGAGTAACAGCAAGACCGTTTGAGAAAGGCTCAGCCCGATCGCATACGCCGACCCGAGGGCAATCAGCTCGATCACAGCCAGGCCACCGTAAACCCCTGCCCACGACTTGCCCGGGCTCACCCTGGGAGCCAACTTCCTTTTTCCAAAGGCACGGCCGGCGAAATAGGCACCGATATCCGCTCCCCACACAAGGAACATAACGTACACAATCACCCAGAGATTACCCGGGTTGTCACCCACAGTGACGGTGCTGGATCGAATAAATACCAGGGCCTGCCAGGCGGGCACCAGAACCAGCACACCCATCACGAGGCGAGCGGCGGGAGCAGTCCACAAGTCTGTTTTTTCAGGGTAATGAACAACCAGAAAGAAAGCGACGAGCCACCAGATTACGGCGATGGTAAAGACGATTCCGGGGTGAATACAGGACGACAGAAAAAGCAGAACAAGAATAAATGCCGCATACCCCCAACGCCGGGCCTGCCCGGTGAAGTGGGACAAATTCGCCCATTCCCAACCGGCCAGGGCGATGATCAGAGCGATAAACCAGGAGAAGTAGAGAGGTTCGAGAAGGAAAATACCACCAAGAACAACAGGAGCCAGTATCAATGCGGTAATGATTCGCTGCTTTAGCACGGGAAGACCCACTCAGTTAGAATTATTATGACTGGAAGACTGCTCTGCCAACTGATCATCAGTTTGCCCGAACCGTCGCTGACGGTGCGAATAGGCACTCAACGCCTCTCGCATTTGATCATGCTTGAAATCTGGCCAATAACAGTCTGAAAAATAGAACTCGGTGTATGCCATTTGCCAGAGTAGAAAATTGCTGATTCTCTGTTCGCCCGCGGTTCGAATGAGCAAATCGGGCATGGGCAAATCCCCCAGGCTCAACTCCTGCTGGAAGCTGTCTTCGGTGATGGCAGCCAACTCAAGTTCACCACTCTCCACCCGCCTTGCAATTTTCCTGGTCGCATTTACGATATCCCATCGCCCACCGTAGTTCGCGGCTATTACCAGAGTCATTGTGGTATTGTTGCGGGTCAGTTCTTCCGCTTTTTCCATATGCTCGACAAGAAGCGGGTTAAAACGGGAACGGTCACCTATGATTCTCAGGCGAATCCCGTTCTTGTGCAGTTTTTTCACTTCTCTTTGCAACGCCAGAAGGAACAGCCTCATCAAGGCACTGACTTCATCTTCCGGGCGGCGCCAGTTTTCACTGCTGAACGCAAACAGTGTCAACACTTCAACGCCTTCCTTGACACAGGTTTCCACCACAGCCCTTACCGCTTCCACACCCGCCTTGTGACCAGACACGCCAAGCAGGCGATTTTTTTTCGCCCACCGATTGTTGCCATCCATAATGATCGCTACATGGCGAGGGCAGGCTGTGGACTGGTAAGGAATTTGTGTTTCAATAGAGTCTGACATTTTCTGACTAGACTTCCATCAGGTCACTTTCTTTGGAAGCCAACATTTTATCCACTTCGGCGATATACTTGTTGGTCAGCTTTTGAATATCCTCCTCACCCTTTCTTTCATCATCTTCAGAGATTTCTTTTTCCTTCAGCATCTCCTTGAGATCAGAATTGGCGTCTCTGCGTGCATTTCGTATCGATACACGACCGGATTCTGCCTCGGCCTTCGCCTGTTTTACATAGGTTTTCCTGGTTTCTTCCGTCAATGCGGGCATGGGAACACGAATTACCTCACCCGTGGTTGCCGGGTTCAACCCCAGATCCGCAGTCATGATTGCCTTCTCAATCGCCTGCACCATGGGCTTTTCCCAGGGAACAACAGACAGGGTTCGTGCATCTTCAATATTTACATTTGCCACTTGCTTCAGCGGTGTATCAACCCCGTAATAGGACACATAGATGCTCTCCAGAATACTGGGGTGAGCACGACCGGTTCTGATTTTGTTAAATGCCGTTTGCAAAGCCACCAGGCTTTTTTTCATCTTTGCTTCGGCTTCCTGCTTGATTTCGTTTAACACGACGAATCCCCTTTTTCTTTATTTTCCTTAAGTTGCCTTTGTTTACTCTGTTTCACTGCACTCTTGCCTTTTACCGGTTTGTAAACTGCCTTGCAAACCACACTCGATCCATACCCGGATTATTTCCATGCAAGCTGTCAGGGCGAGCCCTGATCAATGATCATTGATCAGGCCGGGTGGCAATGAGTGTTCCTTCTTCCTCACCAACCACAATTCGGGTCAATGCACCGCTTTTATTCATATCGAACACACGAACAGGCATATCGTGATCACGGCAAAGGCAGATGGCAGTCAGATCCATGACCCCCAACTTCATATCGAGAACCTGATCGTAAGTCAACCTGTCATATTTGACTGCCGAATCATCTTTCATCGGGTCTGCAGAATACACACCATCGACTTTCGTTGCCTTCAAAACGACATCTGCCTCAATTTCGATACCACGCAAACTGGCGGCAGAGTCAGTAGTAAAAAACGGATTACCCGTTCCGGCACTGAAAATGACTACGTCACCGCCTTTCAGATCGCGAAGCGCACGCCGTCTGTCGTAATGCTCAACCACTCCACTCATGGGAATGGCCGACATGACCTTGGTCGCGATATTGGATCGCTCCAGCGCATCCCGCATCGCCAGGGCATTCATTACGGTAGCCAGCATCCCCATATGGTCACCGGTAACACGATCCAGACCGGCCTTGTTCAGGGCTGCCCCCCTGAACAGGTTGCCACCACCGATAACCAGCCCGACCTGCACGCCAATTCCTACCAACTGGCCAATTTCAAGTGCCATTCGATCCAGCACCTTGGGGTCAATACCAAATTCCTCCTCACCCACCAGGGCTTCACCACTGAGCTTCAATAAAACACGTTGATACTTGCTTGGTCGGGATTTCGATACTGTAGACATGCAGGCCCTCTCTTTTCGTGTACATTGGAACGGCTTACGGGAATACTGGTCTCGCCCGTTCTGTCGGATGCCGACCAGCTAGCCGGATATATTAGCTCGGCAAACAAAAAACTGCCAGCGAAACAATCTTAAATGAGGGTAACCAGTCAGGGGGTGATAGAAAAAGTCTTGCTGCCAGCACCAAAAATCATAACAGCGTTGTACAGATCCTCCGGAACAGGGCCACAAAGGCTCAAGCTGTAACAAAATTGCCGCAATCAGCCCCGGACAGGAACCGATTGCGGCAACAAACACGCAACTCCAGCGCTACCCGCTGCTTTATTCAGGCGGGCTGGCTATCAAGACGGGACTGAAGCTCGCCTTCAGGACGGGCAGTTACTCGCCCTTGGCTGCGGCGGCAACCTCTGCGGCAAAGTCCACTTCTTCTTTCTCAATACCTTCACCCACTTCAAAGCGGGTAAAGCCGGCAATTTCGGCGCCTGCCTTTTTAACCAGAGCACCCACTTTCACGTCAGGGTCCTTGACAAAAGGCTGCTCGGTCAGGCTGCTCTCGGCAAGAAACTTGTTAAGACGACCAACAATAATTTTTTCCGCGATTTCAGGCGGCTTGCCGGCCAGATCGGGTTGAGCCAGCAAAATGGCCTTTTCCTTTTCCACGGTCGCTTCAGGCACATCTGCAGTCGAGATATACTGCGGGTTGACTGCGGCCACGTGCATGGCAACATCCCTGGCCAGCTCATCATCCCCGCCTTTCAATGCGACCAACACACCAATGCGACGATTGCCATGAACATATTGCCCGATCACACCTTCTGCGGCTTCAACCACTTCAACACGTCGCACAGAAATATTCTCACCAATCTTCTGCACCAGTGCCTGACGGGCATCTTCCAACTCACCTTCCATCAATTTGGCTATGTCTGATTCTTTTGTTTCAAATGCCTTTGCAACCACCTTTTCCACATACGCAGAAAAATTATCATCCCGCGCAACAAAGTCGGTCTCACTGTTTACTTCAACCAGCACACCGGACTTGCCATCTTCCGATACACGAGTGGCGACAACACCGTCGGCGGCAATACGCCCTGCTTTTTTAGCCGCCTTCATGCCGGAGCTTTTGCGCAGATTCTCAATTGCAGTTTCAATGTTCCCATCGGCTTCCACCAGTGCCTTTTTGCATTCCATCATGCCCAGGCCGGTGCGCTCACGTAACTCTTTAACCATTGAGGCAGAAATTGCCATATCACGTCCTCTTCAATAATCTTTCAATAAATCTTCAATAAATTCATAACCATTTACGAGCAAAGGGGCAGTTTGATTTGCCCCTTTGCCACGCTACCTTTCTCGGTATTTCGCTATAACCTGGTCTGTTTCGCCATAACCTGCCTGTGCAAATTCACCGATATTTGCGAAATACCAGAAAAATCATTCAGCCGCCGCTTCCGGAGCGCTGTCTTCTTTCACTTCGACAAACTCATCGGCACCCGCATTTCGGGAAGCACCCTCCAGGCAAGCATCAGCCATGGTATTCACGTAAATCTGAATAGCCCGAATGGCGTCATCGTTACCAGGGATTACATAGTCAACCCCGTCCGGATCGCTGTTTGTATCCACGATTCCAATGACCGGAATACCCAGTTTATTCGCCTCTTTGATCGCTATTCTCTCGTGATCGACATCAACAACAAAGATGGCATCGGGCAACCCGCCCATATCCTTGATACCGCCAATACTCTTTTCCAGCTTCTCCATCTCGCGCGTGCGCATCAGCACTTCTTTCTTGGTCAGCTTGTCAAAGGTACCGTCCTGACTCTGCGCTTCCAGATCACGAAAACGCTTGATCGACTGACGAATGGTTTTGTAGTTGGTCAGCATACCGCCCAGCCAGCGATGGTTGACGTAAGGCATGCCTGCGCGCTCGGCCTGCTCTTTGATAATCTTCGCAGCGGCACGCTTGGTACCTACAAACAGCACCTTGTTCTTGTTCTCGGCCAACCCGGTAACGATACCCAAAGCCCGGTTCATTGCCGGTACGGAGTGTTCCAGATTGATGATATGAATTTTATTACGTGCACCAAAAATGTATTTGTCCATTTTCGGATTCCAGTATCGGGTCTGATGCCCGAAGTGAGCGCCTGCCTTGAGCAGGTCTCGCATCGATACTTCTGCCATATTACACCTTGATATAAAAACGTACGGGTTAGCCCTCCACATATCCCGCCATTCAACCCTGAAGCCAAAACAGACTGCAAGGCACCCAGAACAACGTGTCGATACGTGTGTGATTTGGTTCGGAATCGCGATCTTTCCATCGCCTGTTTTGATTCCGGCCGCGCTTTATACCACAAACATCTTCAAACATAAAGAAAATGCAGATCATTTCTTCCTGGCCCGCATATTGATACAATAGCTGCCGATCAATCGCCACCAGGGCATAATTCAAGGTTATTCAACCCGAAAGCTTTTCGTTTAACCCGAAAGCTTTACAGCCAGGTTTTTTATAGCAGCAAACAACGGACAGCCGAATTTCCATGACAGTGATAATTAAAACCGCCGATGAAATAGAAAAAATGCGCATTGCAGGCCGATTGGCCGCTCGAACACTGGAAATGATCGAGCCTTACGTCAAGCCGGGTGTCACGACCGCCGAGCTGGATCGAATCTGCCATAACTTCATCACCAGGGAAAATAACGCCATACCCGCCCCGCTCAACTACAAGGGTTTCCCGAAGTCCATATGCACCTCGGTCAATCATGTTATTTGTCACGGTATTCCGTCTGAAAAGAAAAAACTCAAGTCCGGCGATATAGTGAACCTGGACGTAACGGTTATCAAAGATGGATACCACGGCGACACCAGCAAAATGTTCATGGTTGGCAAACCGGGTGTCGCCGCTGAACGGCTGGTCAACATTACCCGGGAATGCCTGTTCAGGGGTATTGAAACAGTAAGGCCGGGCGCCCGCCTCGGGGATATCGGTGCGGTGATACAACGACATGCCGAATCCAGCTACTATTCGGTAGTGAGGGAATACTGTGGCCACGGTATCGGAAGAGGGTTTCACGAAGAACCCCAGGTGGTGCATTACGGCAAGGAGGGCACTGGCATCGAGCTGAAAGAAGGGATGATATTCACCATCGAGCCAATGATCAACCAGGGTAAAAGGCACTGCAAGCTGCTGCCCGATGGCTGGACTGTTGTGACCAGGGATCACAAGCTGTCCGCACAGTGGGAGCACACCATTCTGGTGACCGGTGATGGCTACGAGATTCTCACGCTGCGGGACGAGGAAAGAGATTCACTGGCCAATGCCGCCGGGATCAACCCGGTTTAGCGACTGACGACCTGATATGATGTCACCCGGAGAACAGTTGGCCGAGCAACTGCTGGATCAAAGCCCCGGGGCTGACCCGGGCTCCATCGAGCAAATAGTGCGCGGGAACAACTCGCCAGTTGCCGCATTGAAGGAAAGGATACAAAACGTTTCCCGCTTTCTGGATGAGCAGTTTCTGGCCGAAACCGGTATTCGAACACTGATTTGTGCCCGGGCGATGTTTGTGGACCGCATTCTGGCCTGTATCTGGAACAGCTACCCCTGGTTCAATGCCAATGACATCAGCCTTATCGCAACAGGCGGCTATGGCCGGGGTGAGCTCCACCCCCACTCGGATATCGATCTGCTCATTTTGTCTGAATCCGGGCTGACCGAAGAATACAACGAAAATATTTCACGCTTTGTTACCAGCCTGTGGGATCTCAACCTGGACGTAGGCCAGAGCACCCGCACCATCCAGGAATGCATCGAGGCCGCCAGAAGCGACATTACGGTCGCCACAAACCTGCTGGAAACCCGAACTGTCGCAGGTAACAATGACCTGCGTATCAAGCTCGGCAACATTGCCTACAGCGATGAAGTGTATACCGATCGCGCCTTCTTCCTGGCAAAGCGGGAAGAACAGAAAAGCCGACACGAAAAATTTGGTGACACCGAATACAACCTGGAACCCAACCTCAAATCTTCTCCAGGCGCCTTGCGGGATATTCAAACCCTTGGCTGGATTACCAAACGCCATAGTGGTTTTGACACAAAGGGAAAACAGGCTCGCTACCGGTTTCTTACCAACGAAGAATATCAAATGCTCCGCGATGGTGAGGAGTTTCTCTGGCGCATGCGTTACGGGCTGCAAATGGTGGCAAAACGCAATGAAAACAGACTGCTTTTTGACCACCAGAGAAGCCTGGCGCCAATGCTCGGCTTCGTCGATACAGAGCAGCGCCTGGGTGTCGAACTGATGATGCAAAAATACTACCGCATAGCGCTGGCACTGGGTGAACTGACTGATGTCATGCTGCAATATTTTGACGAGGCAATACTGCGCGATTACCAGGAAGAAGTAATTACGCTGAATAATCGCTTTGTCATCAGGGGTCGTTATATAGAAGCGGTCAACACCGGCATTTTTGCCTATGCGCCCTGCGCCCTGATGGAGATTTTTTTGCTCATCGCCCAACACTCCTCCATCAAGGGGATAAGGGCAACGACAATTCGTGCCATTCGCGCACACCGGCACCTGATCAACGACAGCTTCAGATCAAACACGACAAATACATCGCTGTTTATGGCCATTCTGCGCACCCCCCATGAGCTTCACCGCACCCTGTCGGCCATGAAGCGATATAATGTACTCGGTCGTTACCTGCCGGAATTTGGCAAGATTATCGGCCAGATGCAACACGACCTGTTTCATATCTACACGGTTGACTCACACACCCTTTGCGTCATCCGCAACCTGGTGAATTTCCACAAGCCGGAGTACCTGGAACCCTTTCCCCTGGCTGCCAGAATCGTGAAACAGCTTCCGAAGCAGGAACTGATCTATATAGCCGGGCTGTATCACGATATTGCCAAAGGCAGGGGCGGGGATCACTCCAGGCTGGGAGCGGTGGATGCCAGGCAGTTTTGTGAAAAACACCACCTGAGCGAGAGAGATACACAACTCGTAGAGTGGCTGGTAGAAAACCATCTCATCATGTCAATGACGGCCCAGCGAAAGGACACACAGGACCCCGAGGTGATACACCAGTTCGCCAAAGACATCCCCAGCCAGGTGCACCTGGACTACCTGTTCGTTTTAACGGTCGCGGACATTTCAGCCACCAACCCGACGCTCTGGAATACCTGGCGTGCCACATTGCTTCGCCACCTCTACCTCGAAGCGCGGCGCGCCATTCGTCGGGGCACCGAGACACCGGTTGACCGGGATGAATGGATCAATGCCACCAAGACGGAAGCGAGATATATATTGCTCCAGCAAAGGTACTCCAACAGTGAAATTGATCATTGCTGGAGTCACCTTGACAACGACTATTTTCTGCAAGACTCGACCACCGAGATCGCGTGGCAAACAGCGGCTCTGATTGATCACGGGGATAACACAGACCCGCTGATTCTTATCAGGGAAATTGGTGCCGCAGAGAAAAACAGGGCCACACAGATCATGATCAGACTGCGCTCGGGCTCTGAAGCCTTTGCGGCAATAACAGCGGTGCTGGAACAACTTGACCTGAACATTGTCGACGCCAGAATCAGTGCCTCCTCCGGCCCGTTCAGCCTGAGCAGCTTTATCGTGCTGAACGAACACAATGAATCTCTTGCCGATGATGAACTCATAGAAAGGGTAAGCAAACGACTCATAGAAGAACTGGACGACCCTGAGGACTACCCGGAAATCATTCAGCGCAGAACTCCCAGACAACTCAGGCTTTTTTCCTTTCCGACAGAAGTGACCTTCAGCAACGACACGGTGAACCAGCGAACCGTGATGGAAGTGATCACACCGGATCGCCCGGGGCTGCTCGCCAAAATCGGTCTGGCATTATTTCACCATGACATTTGCCTGGTGAATGCGAAAATCGCCACCCTGGGAGAACGTGTCGAGGATATCTTTTTCATTACCGGGAAAGATGCCGCTCCCATAGGCGACCCGAACATTTGCATCTCCCTGGGAGAAAGCATTTGCCAAATGCTTGACGATACAACCGGTGATACAGCCACGGACAGAAAAACCGCCAGTACAAAATCCACCGGCACAAAAACAGCCGGCACGAAAACAGGCAATTCAAAAGCAGCCACGGCAAAACAGGCCATCGGCAATCACTCCAACCACTGCAACCCTTGATACCATGAACCCAGACCTGAAACGACTCCAACCCTACCCTTTTGAAAAACTGAACCAACTGAAGTCAGAAGTAACACCAACCGGTGAGGCACCGCACATCGCCCTGTCCATCGGAGAACCCAAACACCCGGCACCGCCATTTGCGCTCCAGGCAATACGGGACAACCTGGACAAGGCATCCAACTACGCCGCAACCCATGGCCTGCCGGAACTGCGAGAAACGATCCGTGGCTGGTTGGCCAGACGATTTCAAATACCGGAATGCCATCTTGACCCGGCCAGACACATCATTCCGGTTGCCGGCACACGCGAAGCCCTGTTTTCCTTTACCCAGGCGGTAATAAATCGGGATACCTCGCCCGTTGTCATCTCTCCCAACCCCTTTTACCAGATTTACGAGGGGGCTGCATTCCTGGCAGGGGCAGAAGTGGTTTTTCTACCCTGTCGTGAAACCGGCAACTTTATACCCGACTATGACAGGGTGCCGGAGTCCACATGGGAAAGATGCCAGTTACTGTTTATTTGCAGCCCGGGCAATCCGACAGGTGCCGTTACCAACAAGGAAACACTGGCCAAACTGATCGCCCTTTCGGACAAATATGATTTTGTTATCGCCTCGGACGAATGCTACTCGGAAATCTATTGCGATGAGGCGAAGCCGCCAACCGGCTTGCTTGAAGTCTGTGCGCAGACAGGCAGAAGCGACTTCAGGAATTGTCTGGTATTTCACAGCCTGTCCAAGCGCTCCAACCTGCCCGGAATCCGCTCCGGCTTTGTTGCAGGTGATGCCAGGCTGCTGGCACAATACCTCACCTACAGAACGTACCACGGTTGTGCCCTGCCGCTGTACCATCAAATCGCGTCCGTGGCCTGCTGGAAAGACGAGGAGCATGTCAGGGAAAACCGGAATCTGTACCGGCAGAAATTTCAGCAGGTACTTGCCATACTGCAACCGGTCATGGATGTGCAGCAGTCTGAAGCCAGCTTTTATTTATGGGCCGCCACCCCCATATCAGACGAAATGTTTGCACAGCAACTGTACGCCCGGGAAAATGTCACCGTATTGCCAGGCTCCTACCTGTCTCGGGAAGTGGATGGTGAAAACCCCGGCAGAAACCGGATTCGCATGGCACTGGTTGCTCCGGTCAACGAATGCGTCGAAGCGGCCAGAAGAATAAGGCGCTTTGTCGAGTCACTGGTGGCAAATTAACTGCCCGGTTTCTGATCGGGCAGAACACAGACAAAGGGTCTGCCAAAGAGAAAATCAACAGAGGAACAGCATGACAATCACCCTGTATGGCATAAAAAACTGCGACACGATAAAGAAAGCACGCAACTGGCTGAAAGCCCATGATATCGAGTATGCTTTCCATGATTACAAACAATCGGGAATATCCCGGCGAACACTGGCACAATGGATAGAACAGCTCGGGCTTGACACAGTGGTAAACAAACGGGGAACCACCTGGCGCAAGCTGTCAGACGAGGACAGGAACAAATTCGCCGATAGCCAACAGCAGGCCGACGCCATCGACATCCTGCAAAACAACCCGTCGATGATCAGAAGGCCGATGCTGGTTCGTGGCGATACCTGCCTGTCCGGTTTTTCAGAGGAAGCATACGGTCAGTTTTTTGAGCGCTGAGCACCCCGGGGTGAGACAGCGCACTATTTGTGAAAAACAATCACTGTGCAAAATAATCACGGATAATTTCATACCCGATTCACATAGACACCTGGTAGACATTTGATAAACAATAAACGCTGAACGCTCGATAGACGCTTGATCTGTCCGGATATTTCATTTACATACACACAAGCAATTCACATAAACACAGGAAGCAGTTATGAGTTTCGCATTTGGACTGGGTATTGGCACCCGGAATAAAAAGGGAGAGTGGCTGGAAGTCTATTACCCCGCACCTTTGATCCACCCGGAAGCAGGTATCATCAACGCAGTGAAAGAAAGCCTGGGCCATGATGGCGGAAACCATGCCATCGCGCTGGATAATGACTCACTCGCCAAACTGTCTGACGCACTCTCTGCCGCCAGGTGTCCGGAACAGGCAGAGCTTGCCCAAAGCCTGGCAGACAGTGAAAAACCCGTTGTAGTGACACTGCTGGAAACCGACGACGCAGCCACATCGACACCCGAGGCCTATCTGAAGCTGCAACTGCTGAGCCACAGACTGGTCAAACCCCACGGGCTTGACCTGAACGGCCTGTTCGGGCTGCTGCCCAATGTAGCCTGGACCAATGTCGGAGCCATCGACCTGGACGAATTGCCCTCGCGCCAGATCGAAGCCAGAAAGGCGGGCGGGTACATTGAAGTGAAATCGGTAGACAAATTCCCCCCCATGACCGACTACGTTGTGCCACAGGGAGTACGAATCGCAGATTGTGCGCGAGTCCGCCTCGGTGCCTACATTGGAGAAGGCACCACCGTCATGCATGAGGGCTTTGTCAACTTCAATGCCGGCACAGAGGGCACCTCCATGATAGAAGGGCGTATTTCAGCCGGTGTAATGATTGGCAAGGGCTCGGATCTTGGCGGAAGCTGTTCGACCATGGGGACGCTTTCCGGTGGTGGCAACATCATTATCTCGGTAGGTGAAAATTCCCTGCTGGGAGCCAATTCCGGAATCGGAATTCCCCTGGGTGACAGATGCACGGTAGAAGCCGGCCTGTACATCACAGCGGGCACCAGGGTGGCGCTGCTTGACGACGAAAACAACACGGTGGAAACCATCAAGGCACGCGAGCTGGCTGGCAAGGCAGACCTGTTATTCCGAAGAAATTCGATCAGCGGGCAGGTCGAGTGCAAAACCAACAAAACAGCGATCGAACTGAACGAAGAGTTGCATGCTCATAATTAAACGTGCTCGTAATCAAGCGTGCTCATAATTAAACGTGCTCGTAATTAACCGTACTCGTAATTAAACGTGCTCGTAATTAAATAGCTGCATGCTCACAATTAACGCCTGGCTGTTCGATCGATGCAGAACTTTCAGCAAAACGGCCATCAAGACACCGGGTTGACAAACCCGACTAACAGGTAACCCCAACCATGACAGGTCATTATACCGCTCCAAACACCCAGTCAAAAACCATCCAGCTTGCCTTCGAGATGATGTCCAGGCCTTCGGTCACGCCCGACGACAAAGGCTGCCAGGACATCATCCTGCACCACCTGGAACCGCTTGGTTTTGTCGTCGAGCGGCTTCAGTTCGGCGAAGTCAGCAATTTATGGGCAAGAAAGGGCGAGGAAAGCCCCCTGTTCGTTTTTGCCGGGCATACGGACGTAGTGCCGAGCGGGCCGGAAACACTGTGGAATCACCCGCCCTTTGAACCCATTATCGATGATGGCTTCCTTTGCGGCCGGGGCGCTGCGGACATGAAAGGCAGCATTGCCGCCTTTATTGCGGCAACCACACGGTTTCTGGAAAAGCGCCCGGATCACAAGGGGTCAATCGGATTCCTGATTACCAGCGATGAAGAAGGGCCAGCCCGTGACGGAACCAGAAAAGTCATGGAAACACTCGAAGCACGCGGGGAAAAAATCGACTGGTGTCTGGTGGGCGAACCCTCGAGTACCGAGCGCCTGGGCGATATCATCAAAAATGGCCGGAGGGGGTCGCTGCACGGCCATTTGACAATAAAGGGTATTCAGGGGCATGTCGCCTATCCCCACCTGGCCCGAAATCCTGTCCATGATGCCCTGCCCGCTCTGCTGCCCCTGACCACTGAAAAATGGGATGATGGCAATGAGTTTTTTCCACCCACCACCTTTCAAATTACCAACCTGCATTCCGGAACCGGTGCCTCCAATGTCATACCCGGAGAAATAAAGGTCGATTTTAATTTTCGCTACAGTACCGAACTAACCCGGGATCGTATCGAGCACCGGGTAGCCCGCATTCTCGATGACTCCGGTATTGATTATCAACTGGATTGGGAATTGAGTGGCAGGCCATTTTTAACCGAACCCGGCCCGCTTGTCGATGCCACGATGGAAGCCATCGAAAGTGTCACAGGCAACCGCAGCAGCCTGTCCACCTCGGGCGGCACCTCCGATGGCAGATTTATTGCCCCGACCGGTGCCCGGGTTATCGAACTTGGCCCCGTCAATGCGACGATTCATAAAGTGAATGAACGGGTCAAGGTGTCAGACCTCGACCAACTGACTTCGGTGTATGAAGAAATACTGACCAGGCTTCTCGCTTCCGATACAAACTGACCGGAACCGGAAAACCGTGGACAGGAATATTTAGTCACTGTCGAACAGGGCCAGGTCGGGAAACATCCATGTGAAATGGCAACATTCATGTGAAATGACAACAGCCCTGGAAACAATGCAAAATATGTGGTACTTTTTCCCACCCTGGATCCGGCCTGCTGTTTGTGTCCGGGTCCGACAGATTTTCCCTCACGCCTCATTTTCGGTTCATATCGGGTGCGGAGGGCCAAACAGATACGTTTCCGAGGAATAGAGCAGAAGATGTCAACAAAATTAACGGTGCTGACTGTAAAAAATCACAACCGACTTCGATTTGAAAAGAAAAACGATTTTTCCTTTGCCAGGGCAGAGCACCACTGCCCGCTATTGGCAAGCGAAGTCTATACCGCTTCTTCCAGTTATCCCATTGTCTTTCCTGACGGGGGGGAAACCATCATTCCCCAGGCCATGCTTTCGGCCATACCCAACAGCAACCAATGCGTCGCAGAAGACGGTAGCTGGAAGGCAGGCTATCTGCCACTTCACTTCCGCCGCTACCCCTTCTTCCTTGGCCGTGAAAAAAATGCAGACCAGGCGGTCATTCTGTTTGACGAGTCGGCCCCTCACCTCGGTGAAACCCACGGCAAGCTGCTCTATAACAAGCGGGGAGAAAAATTTACCGCCTCTCCCCTGCTCATTGAGATCAAGGACAGCCTGAAGCGCTTTGACGAGGAATACCAGAAAACACGTGCGCTGGGCAAGCTGTTAAAAAATGCCAAAGTGCTTTCCCCGGCCAAAATGACGGTGGAAACCGGCGGCAGGAAGCAGAAAATTGCCGGGTTTTCGATCGTAGACTGGAACAAGGTGCAAAAACTGGACGACGCAACGCTGGCCAACTGGGCGAGAATCGGCCTGATTCAACTGATTCACTGCCATCTTCAATCCCTGAGGCGTTATGGTATTGCGACACCTGCCGGCACTCCTGACAGCACCAGCCCGGACGCATCGAAAAAAGCACCGGCGAAAAAAAAGGCCAAAGGTAAAAAGACCGGCAAGAAATAACCGGGGAGCGGCGTATCTCGCCGCTTTAATCCTGCCCGGGATGCAACCTCCCCAATACGGCATGATCACTCCGCCGATTCAAAAGGACGAGACAATATGAGAATAAAATCAACATGGCTTGCCATTGCCATGGTGTTCGCCGCATCAGCCAACAGCTTTGCAAATTGTACGGCACGAAACTTCAGCCACACGGAATACGACGTAATCAGCGCCTACATAGCCTTCTACGGCCGGGTGCCCGATGCCGCCGGGCTTGCCTGGTGGACAGACAAGATTAACAGGGAAAAAGGCAGCCTTGCCTCCATCATAGACGCTTTTGGCCATTCACAGGAGTTTACCGGGTATTTTGGCGGGCTATCCAACGAAGACCTGATCAACAATCTGTACCGACAGGCTTTCGGGCGAGACGCCGATCAGTCCGGCATGGATTTTTATCTCGAAGAACTTGAAGGCGGCAGGCTTTCCCTGCAACAAATTGCGCTCGCTATTGTCGATGGTGCCATCAATCGCGATGCCGTTGTTCTGGAAAACAAAATCAGGGCGGCCCGTCACTACGTGACAGGTGTAGAGTCCTCCCGATACGAAATTGCCATTTCTGACATGAAATCCGTTCTTGCCGATGTCGGCTTCCCTCGCAACGAATCCGGCCGGGCCTGCGATCAGTACAGCATTCTGCTCAGCCAGGCAGCGCAGGATACCACGGGCAAATCCTGTGACAATGGCAGCCGGGGCGAACCGGTCAAAAAAGTAGGCCAGCTTTTCCGGGTAGCCGGATTATCCTACCACAGCGAGGCCAAAGCCTCTCTCGGTGGCATCAAGAAGACACTCACCGGCGTCACCTCTGAAACAGGTCAATACGAATACTATGAAGCCTGCGGTGAATCATCCGATGTTGTTTTTTGTACCGGCATAAAGAAACAATGCAAGCCCCTGGAAACTGCAACCGGAATCATCGACCCGTCCGAAACTGCGGGCAAACGAATTATCGGATCGATTACCGGTCTGGTCGACACCATCACCCTGAAGGACATACTGTCAAACACTTATCCGGATGACGAAGTAGACGAAGTGCTGACCAACGTCTATCAACTGTTTTGGGCACTGGATGATGACAACAACCCGCAAAACGGATTCAGCTTTTCAAAGGAAACCCGGGAAATCACCGAAACCTTTGCCGATAATATTGATTTTGCCTTCGCCCGTTTTGACACTGACCCGGTGGTACTTGACCTGGTAAGAGAAACCGGCCGTGACTCATTACCCTCGAAAACAAGTGCCCGGATGCTGGCCCGTCTGACAGAATACCAGGCCGGCGCCACCACCCCGTTTAACCCGAACCTGTTTGATGACTTTCTTCTTCTGGACCCGGAACCGGAATATGATAACAGCGCGGACTTTGTGGGCATTAACTATGCCCGCTTTGACAACCATGATGCAATCAGAAAGGGTCTCGGACTCTCCGCAGGCAGCAAACTGGAGAACAATACCTTCATTATAACCACCCTGCTTAACAACGACTTTACTCTGGCTGCAAACCCGGTCACGCTGGACAGAACCGGGTATGATATCCATATCAACAGATTCGTTACAACCGGCACTTCGACAAAAAACGCCCCCGGCTTTCCTGGCAAACTCACCGACAGGGCAAAGGCAATTTCCTATAACACCACATGGAAACTTGAGAAAACAGGCAGCGACTTCTGGACTTTTGTTGTTGCGACATACCCGGAAACAAAAAAATTCTGGCAAGAAGTTACCATCAGAATCACTGCCGACGACCCCTGCACCCCCCCCGCGAACACCACCAGACCCTGCTTCCACCCTGCCACACTGACCATTGCCGGTGTGACAAAAACTGTCGCCGGGATGTCCAAAAGAGCCATCGCCGCCCTGTTTGCCGCCGAGCCAGCCAGCAATTACGCCGTTGGAAATGGCATACACCCCCTGTCTGTATCCTCGGAAGGTAACTCCATCGTATTCACTTTCAATGAAAACCTGGATGTGTCAGTCTTTAACAATTATGACATCGTTGACGACTTCAACCTGGCGGGTGCGCCGATCATCGCTCCTTTCGATGACAGCGGAGCCGAGGCTGTATTCTCTCTAAGATTTATTGAGCCTCAATCGGTCGAATCAGCCTTTCCGGAAGCGAATGCAGTGCTGACCATTACCAGGAGCTCATCCGGAAGCAGAGCAACCAGCGAGCATCTGGTCAAGATCGAAGCGATTCCAATACCCTGACCCGTTCTGCACCAAACCACGGGTGGGGCCGCATTTCCCGGCTTCCCTGTTATTGCCGTTAATGAATCGGTTATTAATATAAACCGGCAACGCATTGTTGTTTCTCATTAAACTTAACGTACCAAAAGGCGATCCATGCTTGCTTTTCCGGCCGGAATAGACAACACTTTACCCATGCCGAATTTCAAACTTGAAGCCCATTAATCCAATCCAGAACATCAGATATAACTTGTAAGGACGAAACACATGAAAACAAGGTCAAAATTATTAGCAGTTGCGATAGCCTCGCTGGCAACTGCCAATGCCTACGCAGACTGTACTGCCAGGAACTTCCACAATAGTGAAAATGAAGTTGTCGATGCCTACATAGCCTATTACGGTCGTGTGCCTGATGCGGGAGGTCTTGCCTATTGGACTGACCAGATTGAACAGCAGAAAGGAAGCCTCAAGAGCATTATTGATGCTTTCGGCAACTCCGCCGAGTACACCGAAAACTTTGGCGAACTATCCAATACCGACCTCGTTAACAACCTTTACCTGCAGGCATTCGGCCGGAATGCGGAGAAAGCGGGCCTTGACTACTATGTCGGGGAACTTGAAGCAGGCAACATGAACATTCAGTCTATTGCTCTCGACATCATTAATGGCGCGACCGGTATGGACGCCCGCGTACTTGCCAATCGCGCCAGGGTAGCCCGGCACTATGTAACAGAAGTTGAGGCAACCTCCTACGAAATCGACATCAACGACATGAAATCTGTCATGTCCGAAGTCGAGAAAACAACCAGCTCCGCAGATTCTGCATGCTCGGACTACGATGCACTCATTGCAGAAGCCGCCCAGGACACAACGGGTCTGGCGTGTGACAATGGCTCAAAACAGAACCAGCCGGTCAAGCGAGTCGGGCAACTGACGGGTGTTTACGGTTTATCCTATCACAGTGAGGCACGAGCTTCTCTCGGCGGAATAAAGAAAGCAGTCACAGGAGAAACCAGCCCCACCGGCAAGTTTGAATACTATGAAACCTGCGGCGAACCGGCCATTATTACCTTTTGCTCTGGCATCAAGAAAAACTGTACGTTATCCGAGCAGGCCACTGGCATCGCACCGGTACTGCCGGTCGGCAGCGGTGTAATCGGGCACTTTAACAGTCAAAACATCTTGACGAACACCAACGGCATCACAATGGAAGGAGTTATTGGTGAAACCTACTCTGGTAACAGCAAGGCTACCAGAGATGAAATACTGACCAACGTTTACCAGCTACTGATTGGCCTTGATACCGATGGATACCAGACCAACGGCGTTCAGCTCGACCATGAAACCCGATCAAGAATGAATGATGTGGCTGACTTTCTCGACTTTGCACTTCCCGGATTTGACACTGATCCCGTTGTGACCGATCTGGTAACATTTGGTGGTAGAGAATTCCTCCCAGGACCGAGAAGAGCCGAGATTTTCAGGAATGTAACCGAATTCCAGAACAAGGAAATCGAACCATTCGACCCTGATTCAGTTGACAACTACCTGGTACTGGTACCGAATGCCCCGATGCAAGAAGGGTATAATTTTATAGGCGTAAAGTACGGCTCGTTCAATGGGCCGGTTAACGTCGTGACCAGGCGAGACGTTATTACTGAATGGGAGTTCAGGATCAGTCGCCTGTTAAGCAATTACTATGATGAAGAAGGCAATATAACAGAGTCCAAAGTTTCTCTTACAAACGCCAAATTCAAGCAGAGTTATTCAACCCCCTCCGCAATCAGTGCGGACGCAGAAACTCATACCCTTGCTAACCGTTCCGGCGATCCTGGCAAATTGAAAGAAATTGGTCGCAACACAGATGACTACGACACCACCTGGAAATATTATATTAACGACGACGGCCAGTGGGTATTGGATCTGTACGCATTTAGAGCCGACCGCACCCCTGCCAGCCAGTTTGAACCGGCCGAAAGAGGTGAAGACTTCAGTTGGAAATTCACTCGCCTCCTCGAATCACACAGCGCCTTCCCGAATGCAAACGCTCTGATGGCGGTTTATGATGGTGACGGCGTGCTCAAATCCAAACATCTGGTGGAATTAACGTCACGCATCCCTTTTCCAGGAAGCTCCTGGTAAAATTAACGTCACACATGCCCTGGCCATAGCCAATCCGTGTAACCCAATGAATAAAGCCCGACTGCCGATGTCGGGCTTTTTTTGTGCACCGGTCCTGACGCGGCAGAGCTGATGTTTATCCCGCAATAATAAAGTCAGGAAAGAATCCCCGGCTTTTTCTTGCCATTCCATAAAGATTCTAACCACCCGCTACTTCCCTTTATTTTTGGCCAATGTTTTTGCCATTTTATCGGCAACTTTTTAATTCCGCTTCCCCGGCCATCAAATAACCAGTAGTCGCAAATAACCGGTGAGCGTGTATACATTTTGCACGCCTTTGTGAAGAAGTCTCAGAAGACTCCCAGGAAAGACCTGGACCTGGCAAAAATACGAATGAAAGAGGTGAGTAATGAGTAAACTGCAACAATTGAAGGCGCGCGCACTTCAGAAGCCGGAAGTGCGCCAGGAGTATGATGCGCTGGCGGAAGAGTTCGAGTTCATCGACGCTCTGTTGAAAATGCGTACGGCCGCTGGCCTCACTCAAGATGAGCTGGCCCACCGCATGGGCACTAAAAAGAGCAACATCAGCCGGCTGGAAAAAGGGGGAACCAACCCGAGCTGGGGAACCCTGAAAAAGTATGCCCATGCCTGTGGCTTTGAGCTTTCTATGGATTTTCACCCGGCCTGACAGAGCCTGGCGTACGTTTTCGTTCCGCTGGACTTCAAACCCCGGGCACTGGCAGCCATCAACAGGTTGATGGCATCTCCCTCGCTTCCTTCAAGCCAATTGCGAGCGAGACCAAAATCCTGCTTCAGGTGACTGATAACGGGTTCAATCTATTCCGGATCCTGTGGAAAAACCCGTATTCGTTAACTTACTTTGCAGCCTTGATTGTAAAATCATCCTGAAGCCTGGCCCAATGCGCTCCAGGGCCTTCTTTGTGTGCTTCGTCCATCGGTAACGCTTTCAGAGCCCCGGGCCATAACTCTCTCGCCTTGCTCATTGTATCGTCCAGGCGTGGCTTTATCGCCCTCCACGGAATACCGGATTTATCTGCCCACGACTGAAAATGCGCCATAGTGACGGTATACCATTCTTTGGTTTTACCGAGGTTGAGCGGATTTATTAACTACAGCCAGAAATTCATATAAGCGTGTTAAATCTGATAGTGCTTTGCTGGTCCATTTAATTTCCATTAACGTGGCACCGGTAATTCTGTGAGCTTACGGCAACCTTGCCGTAAGCTCACCGCCTTTTTGACTGCTATTTGTCCGCTTTTCGGAGCAATGTCTGGTTCTCCCGCGCCTACCTATCACTCTCGCCGGTCAGATCGACTATTTTTTCATCTTTGATGGCTGATTCATCTTTTAATTGCCGATTATCATGCTTTAAATTGTTGTACTGAAGTTCTAGTTTATGATGTTTTTGCTGGAGGTTAGAATAAGAGTTGGTGGTTTCCTCAAGGCGAAGTTCAAGCGTTTTGGTGAAATTAACACATTCTTCCAACCTGGTTTTGCAGGCAGCGGCCTCCTCGATTTTAGTCACAAGCTGTGATTTTACTTGTTCTGCTTCCAGCACAAGCTGTTCAACCCTAAAATCGCTACGCTCGTTTTTGATCAGGAGCTTCTGGTGCTTTTCGATATCCGCTTCTTTTTGTTGTTTTAGCTCATGGATAGTTTGTTCTAAGTGATTAACTGCGCTGGTATGCTTTAGCGCATCCTCATCTCGCTGTTTTTGTGCAGCTGCATGAAAATGCTCAAGGCTACTGGTCACATTCTTGAGCTGTTCTTGCAGTGTAGTAATCGTTTCAGCTTTACTCTTTATACTGTTATCCCGGGTGACAACCTCAGATTTCAGTGCAATAATTTCTTCTGCCTGCCGAGCATTAAACTGCTCCAGGCCTTCTAGCTTCTGCTGTAGTTCAGCAATATAGTGATGCCGTTCTTCGCTCTTTGCCTTTGCATTGTTGAGCGCCTCTGTTTGTGACGCGAGTGTTTTGTTTAGAGAAGCGATTTTATTATGGTACGTCGTCTCTTTATTTTCAAATTCACCCTGTGCTGATTGTCTTAACTCATCCCAAAATGATTGAAGCTGAGTTAAAAGCGGTACAGGTAGTGTCGTTTTAGGTACATCGACTACTGAAGGCATATACTCTGCCTTCCATTGTTTTAAGTGGTTGGCAATCGTAGTGCTACTGCCAGTCCCTAACTTTTGTCTAATACGCTCAATCGAAGGATATTCATTCGATGCTTGAATAGCATTAGCGGCTTGTGCAACATCAAGATAACTGACTCCAGGTCGTGCCATTGTTACTCTCCCGAATCAGCTTCAATAAGTTGTTGCGCTTGACTCATAAGTACCCCTAATTGGCGAATGGCCATGGTGTTGAGTCGAGATAATCGAGTTGATTGATCTTGTCCCAGGTGAATCAACTCAGCATTCATGCTTTCAAGATTAGCCAGAACCAAAAGCTGTTCAATGGTGGCATGATCACGCATGTTACCCTCTTTATCCGGGTTGCTTTCTCGCCACTCCTTAGCTGTTTGTCCAAAGACGGCAACATTGAGCAGATCGGCTTCGCTAGCGTAAATAATGGATAGTTGTTGCCTGGATACGGCAGGTGGAACAATCACAGTCTGTATGGCATCTGTGTGTAACCGATAGTTCACTTTTGCGAGAGTGCGATGAACATTCCAAGGGTGGGTTAAGCGGCGGTGCTCTTCTTCTTTAAGGCGTTGGAATTCTTTAATGAGATAGAGTTTGAATTCAGGGCTTAACCATGAGCCAAACTCAAAGGCGATATCTTTATGGGCAAAGGTTCCTCCGTACCGCCCTGCTTTAGCCGTGAGACCAATGGCAGATGTAGCAGCACTCCATTTTTTGGCAGATAAATAGAAACTATTACGACCCGCTTCATTTTTAATTCCCTCGAATTCGAGGGAATTAAAATCTGGGTTATTAAGTTGCTCCCAAATACCTAAAAAAAGCACAGTGTCTTTGTTCTTTAACCATTGTTCGATAAGCGCATTACCGCCATCAAAGTTTTTGACCATATCCGTTAGGGAGATATAGTCCTCATCATTCTTACTGGTTATTGTGATATCGGTACCCTGGACCTGGATTGAACGGTTTTTCCTGGTGGAGGTCATAGTGATTATTTCATCATGTATTACGTTACACATATTATAACGTAATATTATGAAAATCATAGGCGCAAAATTATAGTTTATTTAGCTTTTGATAATCCTGCATTCACGATGGAAAATATCAAACGCATTCAACTGCTATACAGCACGGAAGTCGAAGAGTTATATGCTCGCCCGGGTTTCATCGATTACCAGTTAACTTACTTTGCAGCCTTGATTGTAAAATCGTCCTGAAGCCTGGCCCAATGCGCTCCAAGGCCTTCTTTGTGTGCTTCGTCCATCGGTAACGCTTTCAGAGCCTCGGGCCATAACTCTCTCGCCTTGCTCATTGTATCGTCCAGGTGTGGCTTTATCGCCCTCCACGGAATACCGGATTTATCTGCCCACGACTGAAAATGCGCCATAGTGACGGTATACCATTCTTTGGTTTTACCGAGGTTGATCGCCAATAGAATATTCACCAGCAATCGCCTTGCGAACTGTTGAGCGTCGGCCAAGCCGTCGCCAGAAAAGTCATAAATGACTTTACCGATATTCTCATAATTGGCCGATGTATATTTTTCGTGCGGGTACTTCACCAGAATTTGCGCGAAGTCTTCCATATGAATGCGTAAATTGTCGTCACGATCAAATCGCTTGATGGCAAAGGCCTGGTTTTCATCGGGCAAGTTAATTTGTGGCAGATTGTCGAGCTTATCCAGCTCAACCAATTTGATCTCGGGGATGTCAACACCAACGAGCCCCGCCAGCGACATGGCGGTATACTCGTTCAGTGGCACAAATTTGTGCCTGGTTGAGGGCGTTTTGATGATCCAATCACCCAACACATCACCCCTGGATAAGTTATAGCGCCCGTCCTTTTCCTTCATGGAAAACTTCATTTGCACGCCAGCCAGGGAAAACCTGTTTTCCCGGGTGACCTTATCGAACTTGACCGCCCTGGCCTTTCCGTGCGTGCTCAGGACGTAATCAGGAACATCTTCAGGCTCCATTGGTGTAGCTTCGATTGCCCCCGGCAAGTCTTCGCCAAGATACGAGAGAATATGAAATTCATTGTCTACGTGCACCTTCAGGCCTTGTGCGATCAACTCACGTAATGATCCCTCTGGTAACAGGTTTGAAAGTACAGGATGCAGCCGTTGATTCCGCGCCCATGGCGCAGCCATGAGCCTGGCCGCATTCGGAAACGCGGGATGAGTGATCAGGCTGAATGTCGGGCGATCAGGATCATTTTTAAATGTGTCTGCAATGCTCAAGACATTGCGGCCATTCCTGAACCCTGCGAGATAGCCGATCAGCACGCCATGAATTGCCAGCTGCAGAACATTTACTTCATCATTGCTATCTGCGCTCACTCATTCTCTCCGAGCAAGCCCTGCCATGGATCATCGGCCAGCGGGTTACCTTGTTCGTTTACCGTTTTGCCCGGTTTGGCTGGTGCCCCGGTTGATGTCGGGTTATCGTCGGCCAGTACCGCCAGCACAGCATTCAACTTTTCTTGTGGTATTAGCAGCAACTCACTTTTAAGCCCCCTGGCGACCAGCTCAAGAGTATCAAGCCGAGGGTTGCCTCTGGATTCCAAACGCTGATATTGCTGACGGGATATACCAACGCGCAGCATCATATCGTGCTGCTTCAGTTTCAATGCGATACGGCGTTTTTTGATCTGTTCGAGCAGTGCCTTCATAACGAAATCTATATGTTGCTATTTGCCATTAAGAAGCATATTAGTTTCTTTTTCCGGTTTTAGCAACATATAAGTTGCCTTTAGGCGATAGGAGCGATTTTGTTATAAAAAGAAGCCTATGCGTTGCTTTTAAAGGGCCTGGCGTACGTTTTCGTTCCGCTGGACTTCAAGCCCCATTCACTGGCCCGCATCCATACGGGTTGCCGAGTAAATAATTACCTTTTCGACCGGCACGTCGCCAAAGCCACCCTGTGTCGATGTTTCCACCCCGGCAATTGCATCGACAACGTCCATTCCGTCTATAACCCGGCCAAATACCGCATAACCGGGGTTTGAGTCGGAATGATCCAGCTCCTTGTTATCCACCAGGTTAATAAAAAACTGGGATGTGGCCGAGTTCGGGTCATTCAGGCGTGCCAGTGCCAGGGTTCCTCGCAAATTCGACAGGCCATTGACTGCTTCGTTCCTGATAGGGGCGTTGGTTTTTTTCAACACACCGGCCACATTGAAGCCTCCGCCCTGAATCACAAACCCGGGGATAACCCTGTGGAACAGGGTATTATGATAAAAGCCGGAATCTACATAGCTCAGGAAATTATCCGTCGAATAGGGTGCCCTTTGATGAAGCATCTCGACTGAAATGGCACCAAAACTGGTGGCAAGGCGAACTTTTACGTTTGCCAGCCGGGGAAACTGGTTCAGGGTGACCGGAAAATCCGATTTGGCGAGTGCGATTGTCGCCGTATCGTGGGTGACCGAGTTCAACAGTTGCCTGGCATAGACGATTTCGGAATTGGTATAGCCCAGATTCAGTATTCTGACTGCCTCGGTAAATTCGTTGGCCAGCTCCAGCCGATTGGCTACCGTCAGGCCATCCTCATTCTCGACACTGGCTCCCCCCGCGATATTGAGTGCGATAGAAGCCAGCGTCATTGCACCGGCTTCGAGCTTTCCGACATACCAGTTCAATCCTTCCAGTTCCGCGTTGCGGTTAAACAGTTGCAGATAGATATTGTTGACCAGCATCTGGTTGCCCAGGCCGGTGAAGCGTTCCCGATATTCTCGCGAGTTGCCGAAGGCGTCGATAATAGCTGACAGATTGCCCTCGTTCTGTTCCAGCACATTTGCCCAGTAGGTGATGCCGGCATCATCCCCCGGTCGGCCATAGTAGGCGATATACATCAGCTGAATCGCATCACGATAGCGAGAGTTCTGATCCTCTGCATGGGCGGGCAAAAGGGTGACAAGGGAAAACAGTAAAATCGACAAAAAGCGCAACATAAGTGCTCCATATATGAAGTGAATTTGAACTGATCAACAACGCCAGTGGCAACACAGACATGATGGCAGGTATTTTACATGATACCGGGTGATGTCCAAGTAGCTGGATGAGAATTAATCTATCACCAACTGGAACAGGCTGTTTTTAGGAGCACATTATTTGCCTTACTTAATAGCAAAATAAAATATAACCTGTCAGGCTGCGCAGGTCAGCTTGACCCCCAGGGCGTGCAAAATCTTATGCACAGTACGCCAGGTTGGCTGTGGATTGTTCACGAATTTGTACAGGCTTTCACGGTTCAGCCCCGTAGTTTTGCGTTTTTTTGTGCGTAATGCACACCCCGGACAATCACCTCTATTGCCTAAACCGGGTTCTGTGGAAGAACCCCCAAATTTGTAAACCTTGAGGTTGTCACCATGAGCGGTCAGTCCCAACCTCAGTAAAACTGCACTCTACAAAGCCATTC
>PDWJ01000521.1_pt1 | contig 55987 bp, 46 predicted proteins | sample 1430881 | NCBI WGS metagenome assembly PDWJ01 (sample SAMN01162460, study PRJNA174530) | Oral metagenome, whole genome shotgun sequencing project. | biome: Marine environment; feature: Marine mammal; material: Swab sample of the gingival sulcus; isolation source: swab sample of gingival sulcus...
AGCGCTGTGCAAGCGCGTGTCGATGCCGACACCACCGATCTCGAAGCGCATTACCTGGCGGGTGGTAACGTCGTTAACGTCGTCCGCTCTCTGATTGCGGCCGATCGCGCTGGGCTGGATTTGGATATGCGGCGAGCGACCGCGATCGACCTCGCCGGCCGTGACGTGCTCGAGGCTGTGCGCACCTGCGTCGACCCCAAGGTCATCGACTGCCCCAATCCGAGCTCGGGCAAGACCGAGGTCGCGGCGGTGGCCAAGGACGGTATCCAGGTCTTGGCCAAGGCGCGGGTGACCGTGCGTACCAATATCAACCGCCTGATCGGTGGTGCGACCGAAGAGACCATTATCGCTCGAGTGGGCGAGGGCATTGTCTCGACCATCGGTTCGTCGGGCTCGCACAAGGACGTGCTCGAGAACCCCGACAACATCTCCAAGACCGTGTTGTCCAAGGGCCTGGATGCCGGCACCGCCTTCGAGATCCTCTCGATCGACATCGCCGACGTCGACATCGGTAAGAATATCGGTGCGCGGTTGCAGGCCGACCAAGCCGAGGCTGACAAGCGTATCGCCCAGGCCAAGGCCGAGGAGCGGCGGGCCATGGCGGTCGCGCACGAGCAGGAGATGAAGGCCGAGGTCATGAGCAACCGTGCCAAGGTCGTGCTGGCCGAGGCCCAGGTTCCGACCGCTCTGGCGAAGGCGCTCGAGTCCGGCAACGTCGGCTTCCTCGACTACCTCAAGCTCAAGAACATCGAAGCGGACACGCGCATGCGTCAGAGCTTCGGTGAAGGCGAGAAGCCGCAGAGCGGCCCAGAGAACCGTTGATGGCCTTGCCGGGCGCGGCCTCTATCTCGGTCGCGCCACCGGCTCGTAAGCGCCAAGAAGCAGGAGCTTGGTAGATGCAACAGATCCTTGACATCCTGATGGACAATCTGTTCATCGTCGTGCTCATTGTCTTCGGCATCATCGGCAACATCGGCCAGAGCGCGGCGACGAAGAAGCGTAAGCAGCGGCAGGCTGAGCGGCGGCAAGCACAGCGAGGGCAAGGCGCCGGAGCTGGGCAGAGCACGGCTGCACCTCTGGGCGGCGGCTCTTTGGGCGGCAAGCCCAAGGCCGCCCCTACGCAGCCGCAAGCGGGGACTGGCGAAGACGAGCTGGCGCGCCGTATTCGAGACCTGCTCGAAGGTGGCCCTACGAAGTCGCCCAGTGCTCAGGTGCAAACGCCGCCAAAGCCTAGTCCGGCAGCGGTCGCCCCCCGGCGAAACGAGCGGGCTTCGGAGGAGGGGGCCTTGGCCGAGGACTTCCATGTCGCCTTCGACTCCGAAAAAACCGAGGCGCAGCTCGCCGAAGAAAAGCGCATTCGGCAGGGCGGTCGGCCGCGCCCCAAGGTCGCCAAGCAGGCGCCGTCCTTCGAGAGCAGTATCGGTAGCGAGTTCTTGGACTACACCGGTTTGGACCGCGGCCTGGTGGAAGATCCCTTCGCGGCCGGCAGCTTCGGCACGGCCTCCAGTGAGGCGATCGATTTGGCTGCTGAACAGGCCAGGCGCTCGGATGGGGCCGGCTTGCCTAGCGGAGTGCGCCCGAAAACGGCGTTCGCGATGATGTTTGCCCTGGGGCCCTGCCGAGCGGTTCGCGCTTGGGAGGATGAGGAAGGCCGCTACTGAGCCTTTGGCTGGTAGTGAGCCTTTGCTGCCAGCTCCTTGCTGCCAGCTCCTTTGCTAAGAACTCCCGTAGCTGAGCGCCCCCGTAGCTGAAACTCAGCAGGGGGCGGGGCGTTTTCCTCAGCCAGCCAGCCAGCCAGGCGTGGCCAGGGGCCTTTGGCCGGGCAGGAGCGGGCGCCAGGATCACTGGCTCCTCAGCTCTCGACTTTGGGCGTCGTTACTTCTTCGCCTTCTTCTTCTCGGGCTTCCAGTCCTTCAAAACCTGCTGGTAGCGTTCGATGCTCAGCGGGTCGACGCCGACCTTCTCTAGGGCCTTGCGGACGGCGACTTGGAGTTGCAGGTCTTCTTGGATGTCACCGATCAAGCGGCCACCGGGCCAGGCCTTGTGGCGCAGGTCTTGGACCTTCTCGCGCACGGCGATGCGCAGCCAGCGGCGGACATCGTCCTTGGAGAGGGTGGTTTTGAGGCCTTTGTAGAAGGCCTCAAAGTCCGGGTAGCGATCGGTCTTGCCGCCGTCGCTCTCGGCCAGCTCCAGGAAGAGCTTCTCGTGGCCGGCGTAGTGCTCTTCGACGTATTGATGGAGGGTCCGCTCGGTCCAGAGATCGGCGATCAGAGCGTTCTTCCACAGCTCGGCCGGATCGAGGGTCTCGGCCTTGACCACGACGTCGGGGATGACGCCGTAATCGGGATTGATGATCTTGCCCTTCTTATCAATACGGCGGTGCAGGAGGCGGCCGCTCGGCAGGAAGTAATGGGCGATGGTAATACGGGCGCGGGGGCCTGGATCGTATTTGCCGTCCTTGTCCGTGTCGGTAAAGCGTTCCCCTGCGTTCCAGCGCCGATCGCCGTTGCCGTCGATGAAGGGCTCGCCAGGTTCGCTGCGCAGGCTAAGCAGGTTCTGCACCGAGCCCTTGCCATAGGATTGGGTGCCGACGATGAGGGCGCGTTTGTGGTCCTGCAGGGCCCCCGAGACGATTTCGCTCGCGGAGGCGGTGTTGCCGTTGACGAGGATAATCAGGGGCTCGTGTGTAAAGACCTGGCGCCCCTTCCGTGAATAGAGGCGCTCCTCGTCATCGACGCGGCTCTTGGTCGAGACGATGAGCTTGCCCTCGGGGAGGAAGAGCTCGGCGACGCCGCGGGCCTGGGACAGATAACCACCGCCGTTATTGCGGAGGTCCATCACCAGGGTTTTGGCCCCCTGCTGCTTGAGTTCGAGGACGGCCTCTTTGACCTCCTCGGCGGTTCGGCGGGCGAAGGTCACGAGCTCGACGTAGCCAACCTTGCCCGGGAGCATGGTCGAGTTGACCGAGGGGATCTGGATCTGGGCGCGCTTTAGGACCATGTCCTTGCCCTTCTGCCAGCCGGGGCGCCAGACGTTGATCTTGACTGCAGTGTCAGGTTTGCCCTTCAGGCGTTTGATGATCTCGCCTAGGTCCTGCTTGGTGGTTTCCCAGCCATCGATTTTGAGGACGCGGTCGCCAGAGAGCAGGCCGGCTTTGTAGGCGGGGCCGGAATAGATCGGGCGCGAGATGCGGAAGATGCCGTCCTTGCCGATGTTGACGTAGGCGCCGATGCCGCCGTAGTCGCGGTTGAGGTCGAAGGCGAACTCGCGGTAGTCGTCGCTGGATAGGAAGGCGGAGAAGCGGTCGAGCCCGCGCATCATGCCCTTCGCCGCGAGCTCGATGAGATGGTGCTCATCGACTTCGCTCCCCTCGATGTGGGCGGCTTCGATCATGCGGATGAGTTCGCGGAGCACGGCCAGCTTGTCCTTCTTGGCTCCCTTTGGGCTCGCCCCACTCGTGCGCATCAAAATGCGGTTGACCTGCTTTTGCAGGAGCTGCATTTCGCGGTTCTTACGCTCGATATTGAGGTAGCTGCGGGCGAGGCGGCCTTGCTCCGTCGGTTCGTTCTCGATCTCTTCGAGGATGGCGCGAGCGCTGAAGATGTCGTCGATCTCGGCAAGGGCGAGGGCGCCGTTGATGCGCAGCTGGCGGTCGCTCGAAAGCAGGAAGGCGTTCAGGGTTTTGCGGGCGAGGGTCTTGTCCGCGGCCCTGCGGCCGTTGCGGTAGAGCGAACTCGCGGCGGCCAGGCGCAGATCTGGCTCGGCGGTGTCCTCGGCAACGATTTCGCTGAGAGCTGCGCTGGCCTCGCGACCGGCACGCAGGCGGAGACCTGGGTCACCAAGCATGCTGGCGGCGGCGATCCGGAGCCTGAGGGGCTCCTTCTGGCCGGAGAGCAGCGGGGCGAGGAGGCCGACGGCCTTGCGGCTGTAGGCTCCTTCTTCGTCCAGGTTGAGCATGCTGCGGGCGACGATGAGCTTGCCCTGTGACTTGGCGGAGGCGGCCGCCTTCTCCAGCCCCTTGAGGAGTCGGTCTTCGCTCATCTCGAGGTCTTCGATCCGAGGCAGGACGGCCCAGGCGCGATTGAGCGGGAGGTTTTGCGCTTCGAGTACCAGGGCGAGGATCTTGCTCTCGCTCTCCTGAGCCTTGGGCGCGGCGAGCGATGTCGCGCTCAGGGTCAGGAGGGAGACTAGGGCCAGGGGGCCTGTGAGCGCGGTGGCGCAGAACGGTTGTGACGTCATAGCTGCCTTCGTTTTGTGGCTGACGGCTGAGGGAACGGCCTGTAGGCGCCGACCAGCAGCAGGCCGGCGGCTTCCTCCCGGGTCGTCCAGGCTTTCGTCCGGAAGCTAGCAGGGAATCGAGTCTGGCCCAAGCGATCGACATGGTGGGAGCTTCCGCTGCAGAAGGGGCAGGCTCCTGCTCGGATGCTTGCTTTGGTGGGGCTCTGATCAAGCTCGCATCACGCTGCCCGCCCTTCTAGGATCGCTCGGCGCGATCCCTTGGAAGCTCAGTGCCCTGGCCGAGGACGCGCAAGGGCGGTCGATCTTCCCCAAGTCTCCCGAACCGTAGCGATTCCGTGCGCCAAGAGCCCCCCCAGAGCGAGCCCCTGAGTCACCTCGACGAAAACGGTCGGGCGCGCATGGTGGATGTCGGGAACAAGGCGGTGACGCGTCGGCGCGCCCAGGCCGAAGCCCGGATTGTGTTGGGTGAGGAGCTGCTGGCGCGGGTCTTCGCCGGCGGGCTGCCCAAGGGAGATGTCCTGGCGGTGGCCCGGGTCGCTGGCATCCAAGGGGGCAAGCGTTGCAGCGACTTGATTCCGCTTTGCCACCCTCTGCCCTTGTCGCAGTTGCTCGTGGACTTTGAGGAGGGGGCGCGGGGAGAGCTGCGGGTGTTCGCCGAGGCGCAGTGTGAGGGCAAGACCGGCGTCGAGATGGAGGCCTTGACCGCCTGTTCGGTGGCGGCGCTGACGGTCTACGACATGTGCAAGGCGGCGTCGAAGTCGATCCGCATCGAGGGGCTGCGCCTACTCGCCAAGGATGGCGGCAAGTCGGGCCCCTGGCGCGCCGACACGGAGCCCCAGACGAGTGAGCCGCGAGATGAGGGAGCGGCGAGATGACGGAGTCCTGGCGCGCCAAGATCCGTGGCCGCTTGCCGGCGCGGCCCAGGCTTGCGATTGCTGGGGCTAGCGGCGCTGTGGGCCGAGAGTTTCTGGCCCTGCTCGCCGAGCGCCAGTTCCCCTTTGCTGAGCTGCGCCTGCTGGCGAGTTCCGCTTCGAAGGGGCGGGAGTTCGGCTGCCGTGGCGAGAGCTATGTGGTGGAGGAGCTGGGTCCAGACAGTTTTCTTGGGATTGACCTGGCCTTCTTTTCCTGCGGCGCCAGTCGCACTCGGGACTTCGCTCCGGCAGCGATGCGCAGCGGCGCCATCGTCATCGACAACAGCTCAGCCTACCGCATGGATGCGGGACTGCCGCTTGTCGTCCCAGAGGTCAATCCCGAGGCGCTGAGCAAGGAGACACCGCTCATCGCCAATCCCAACTGCGCGACCATCCTTCTGGTCCAGAGCCTGGCGGTGATCCAGGCGGCCTTTGGGCTGCGGCGGGTCGTCGTCTCCTCCTACCAGGCGGCCTCGGGGGCCGGCCAGCAGGCGATGCAAGCCCTCGTCTGCGACCTGCGGGAGATGCTCGCCCCCAGGAAGGCTCTGGCCGAGAGCCCTGGTCGATCCAGGGACTACTTCGGGCAGGAGCTGGCCTTCAACGTGATTCCTCAGATCGGCGACTTCGACGCTTCCGGGCAAAGCCAGGAAGAGCGCAAGATTCAGCGTGAGTCACGCAAGATTCTCGGCCAGGAGCAGCTAGCGATGGACGTGACCTGTGTCCGGGTGCCGGTGCTCCGTTCGCATTCGATGAGCGTCAGCGTCGAATGCGAGTCCGAGGTCGATCCGGCACGGCTGCGGGCGCTCTTTGTTGAGACTCCTGGCCTGAGCGTCATCGACGGAGCGGACGGCGCACGCTATCCCATGCCTCTGGACTGCAGTGGCCGTGACTTCACCGCCGTGGGAAGGCTTCGCCGCAGCGAGGTCTTCGCAGGCGGCATTTCGTATTGGCTCTGTGGCGACCAGCTGCGCAAGGGCGCGGCCCTCAACGCCATTCAGATCGCGGAGCTGCTGCTCCCCTAGCCCCTCGCCCCAAGAGGCGAGTCCTTATCGAGCGCGACATCCAGGATTAGCAAAGGCAGGCATCGTGGCCAAAAAAGACGAAGAGAATCGGAACGAGAACCTGGAGGGGGCTCGCCCGCAGTTTTTGGAGACGGATGAGATCGAGCGTCTCATCGGCATTCTCTCCGATGCCGGAGGACTGGAACTCGAGCTTGAGCACGGCGAATCGCGGCTCCGGATTCGGATCGGCGAGGTCAACGCCAGGACCGAGGTCCTCCCGGTCGCGGTGGGGAGCTTCCCGCAGGGCGCAGCCGCGCCTGTCGCCGGCCTGCCGATGGGCGACGCAGCGCCGGCGAAGCCGGCCGATCAGGGGCCACCTCCTGGCACCGAATACTTCACCTCGCCGATGGTCGGGACCTTCTATCGGGCGCCGTCCCCGGAGTCGGATTCCTTCGTGCAGAATGGGGATAAGGTCGGCCCGGAAACCACGCTTTGCATCATCGAAGCGATGAAGGTCATGAACGAGATCAAGGCTGAGCAGAACGCCGAGATCGTCGAAGCCCTGGTGGAGAACGGTGCGCCGGTCGAGTTTGGCCAGCCGCTGTTCTTGCTGAAGAAGCTCTAGGCCGAGGCGCAGGAATGGGTATTTCCCGCATCCTCATCGCCAATCGCGGCGAGATCGCCCTGCGCATTGTTCGCGCATGCAAGGAACTCGGCATCGAGACGGTCGCGGTCTATTCGGAGGCCGATCGCAACTCGCTGCATCTCCGTTACGCAGATGAGACGGTCTGCATCGGACCGGCCGCCAGTGCTCAGTCCTACCTCGATGTTCCGCGGCTGATTTCGGCGGCCGAGATTGCCGACGTCGAAGCGATCCATCCGGGGTATGGCTTTTTGTCCGAGAGCTCGCACTTCGCCGAGATTTGCCAGAGCTGCAACATCAAGTTCATCGGTCCCTCGCCCGAGACCATCGCGATGGTGGGCAACAAGGCGCGTGCTATCGCCCTCGCCCTGGAGGCTAAGGTGCCGACGGTGCCCGGCTCTGGCGGGGTGGTCGAGAGCGAGGCCGAGGCCCTCGAGATCGCCCGGCGGATTGGCTATCCGGTCCTGGTCAAGGCTTCGGCTGGCGGCGGCGGGCGCGGCATGCGCCTGGCGCACAATGACATGAGCCTGACCAACGGCTTCCACGCTGCCAGGCGAGAGGCCGAGGCGGCGTTCAAGAACGACGAGGTCTACCTCGAGAAGTTCATCCAAAACCCGCGGCATGTCGAAGTGCAGATCCTCGCCGACAGCTATGGCAATGTCGTTTCCTTGGGGGAGCGGGACTGCTCCCTGCAGCGACGGCACCAGAAGACGGTGGAGGAATCTCCCGCTCCGGGTCTGCGCGAGGAAACTCGCAAGGCCATGGGCAAGGCGGCTCGTCAGCTTGCGATTACCGCAGGCTACGAGTCGGCCGGCACGGTCGAGTTCATTGTCGATGAGGATCAGAACTTCTACTTCATCGAGGTCAATGCTCGGGTCCAGGTCGAGCACCCGGTGACCGAGTGTGTTACCGGCATCGACATCATTCGCGAGATGATTCGGATCGCCGGTGGGGAGGAACTCGGCTATCGCCAGGATGATGTCAAAATCACTGGCCACGCCATGGAGTTCCGCATCAATGCCGAAGACCCCGATGACGATTTCCGCCCCTGTCCTGGCACCCTGGGGCTCTTTGTCCCGCCGGGGGGGCCTGGGGTGCGCTGGGATGGTCACGTGTATTCGGGCTATCGAATTCCGACCCAGTATGACTCCTTGCTCGGCAAGCTGATCGTGCATCGAAATACGCGAGATGAAGTGATCTGCACCTCGAGGCGGGCACTGTCGGAGTTCATCACCGAGAACATCAAAACGACGAGACCGCTGTTCGAAAGGATCCTCCGCCACTCGGACTTTCTTGCCGGGCGTTTCGACACCGGATTCATCGAACGTTACTTCTGATCCGCGCGGCCGCCTTACTATGCTGCGCAGGCGACACGGAACACTGCGCGGGTGACACGGATCGCGGCTCCTATTGCGAGAGAGAAACGCCGATGGAAGAAGATCTGAAGCTCTTCGGGCGACGCATCGTTGCCATCGCCAACACAGCCGCAGCTTTACTGTCGGCGCTCTACTTCGTTGCGCAGTTCTTGACTCCGGCGGAGCATCCGCCGGGGCAACTGCCCAATGTCGGGGCGGGGGTGCTGGCGATCTTTGGTTTCGCTGTCTTGGCGATGAACTTCCTGCGCCTGGTCTACCTGCGCTCCGGGCGTCGGGACCAGGAGGGACCGCTGACCAGCCGTGCGGCGAATGGCTCGGTGCAAGTTTCGCGCGAGGCCATTGTCGCCGCCCTGCGTTCGGCTGGGGAGGCTCTGGATGAGGTCAGTCGGGTGCGGGTGCAGGTCAGCAACCCAGGCAAGCGGCGCATCCTGATCGTTGCCCAATATCTCGCCCGTGAGGGCGTTCCCATCCTCGATCTCAGCGGCAAGCTGCGCACGGTCCTGCGCGAGCGTTTTCTCGGCATGGTCCAGCTCGAAAAAGAGGCGCGACTCGATATCGAGATCACCTTCGAGGGCTTCCACGGCAAGCTGCGCAGCCCGCAGCCCGACGCGCAGAAGGAAAGGGCCGAGGAGGCGGATGCCACGGGCGAAGGACCGGCCGTGCACCCCTTCACCGGGCCGCGCTATCCCATTGATGATGACGAGGCGGTCTCCTGATGGCGCTTTCGCTCTTGGGGCGCTCCAGGCTCTGCGGACTGTTGGGCCTCTGCTTGGCTGCGCCTCTGGCGGCGCAGGCGAAGGGCTCGCCAGCGGGCATCGATCGCCAGCAGCTGCTGCAGTACCTGCTGCAGCAGGGAGGCTTGCCCATGCCGAGTGCTGGCACCGGGCTTCCTCTCTTTTATGGTCGCGGATTCGCTGGCGGCGGCATACTGCCGATCGGGGGGGGGCTGAGCCTTCAGCTACCCGGCCTGGCGCCCGGCGAGCTGGGGCCAGCCCTTGATCCACGACGTACGCAGCCTCGCAGCGAGGAGCGTTGGCCGTCCTGGGTCGAGATCGGCGGGGCCGGGCGGCGGGGGCTGAGCGCTGTCCAGCGCCGAACCGCAAGCCGAGACCCGAAGAGCTTGCTCCTTATTCGCTATACGGACCCGGTTCTGGTGCAGCCGAGTGAGGAGAAGACCTTCTTGCCCCTGCACTTCTGGGACAAGCTGCGAGTACTGAGTCCGGGCAGTGGGGTCCGTATCGATGGTGGGGGCCGCGCCAATCTGCTCTTCAGCGACGCTTGTCGCATCGATGCCTTGAACGAGTTTGAGCTCTGGTTCAGCGCTGGCCGCAAGGAACTGCTTGAGCTGGACCTGATTTGGGTCAGTCGCGCGGAGTTCCAGGTTGGCACCCGAGAGACTCGACTGTTTTTGCCGGACGGCTCTGAGATCCGCGCTTCCGGGGCGCGCTTCTCCATCCAGCGTCAGCGGCGGGATGCTCCCTGGATGGCAAGCGGGGCCGAGGATCGCATGGAGGTCCGGAACTGGGGCCCGGGCAAGTTGCTCCTGCGTCTGGCCCCTTTGCCGGGCCCAGCTGCCTACGGCGTGCCAGTAGAAATCGAGGTCGCTTCTGGCCGCCTTGCCCTGCTTCCCATCGTCGGCGGGCGACGTCAAATTCGGGCGCGAGAACTCTCTAAGCGCTTCGAGCAGAGCTCCGAGCGCCAATTGCCGCGAGCTCACCCTGGAGGAGGAAGCTCCTTATTCTTCGATGTCCACGCGGCGATCCGTGAGGAGGGGGCGGTGCTCCAGGTTCGTAGCGAGCTTGAGGCCAGTCGCCTGCGCTGGGGCGGAGTGGAGTTCTTGCTTCCGGCCGGGCGCAGTCTGCGTGTCGACCCGATTGGTGGTCGCCCCTTCGCCCCAGCCAAGGAGGCAAAGCCTGCTGCGGATTCTGCGCCAGCCAAGCCCCGGGCGGGCGAGGCAAAGCGCGATGAACCGAGCAAGGCGAAGCGATGATGTCCCGTGTCCGACCTATCTTCCAGCTTCCTACAGACGCCGGCCCAGTGCTGTCGAAAGCGAAGCGAGTAGACCGTGTGGCTCTCCCCCTCCAGCCCTCCTGATATGACCAAGCGTGCACTCGTTACCGGCGGCGCCGGTTTTCTCGGTTCCCATCTCTGTGAACGGCTCCTCGCCGACGGCCTTGAGGTCGTCTGCATGGACAACCTGATCACTGGGGACCTCGCCAACATCGAGCATCTCCTGGGACAAGACGGTTTCCAGTTTGTGAAGCACGATGTCACGAACTTCATCCACGTCGCTGGAGAGCTCGACTACATCCTGCATTTTGCCTCGCCAGCTAGCCCCATTGACTACCTGGACTTGCCGATTCAGACGCTGAAGGTCGGTGCCCTCGGCACGCATAAGGCCCTGGGCTTAGCCAAGGAAAAGGGGGCCCGCTTGCTGCTGGCCAGCACTTCCGAGGTCTATGGCGATCCCCTGGTGCACCCTCAGACCGAGGACTACTGGGGAAACGTCAACCCGGTGGGGCCGCGTGGGGTCTACGACGAGGCCAAGCGCTTTGCTGAGGCGATCACTCAGGCTTATCAGCGAGTGCATGGGGTCGAGACGCGCATCGTACGCATCTTCAATACCTATGGGCCACGCATGCGACTGGAAGATGGTCGCGTTTTGCCGGCCTTCATGAGCCAGGGACTACGCGGTGAGCCGATGACGGTCTTTGGCGACGGTTCGCAGACGCGCTCCTTCTGCTTCGTCGACGACCTCGTTGAGGGCATCTTGCGCCTGCTGCAATCCGACGAGCCCGAGCCGACCAATATCGGTAATCCGAGCGAAATGACGATCCTGCAGTTTGCTGAGAAGGTGCGCGAGCTGACCGGCAATAAGTCGGAGATTGTTTACAAGCCTCTGCCCGAAGACGATCCCAAGGTGCGCCAGCCTGATATCAGTAAGGCCAAGCGGGTTCTTAACTGGGAGCCCAAGGTCGATCTCGACCAGGGGCTAGCCGTGACGCTTGAATACTTCAAGAAGCGGGTGAACGCTCACTGAGAGGGCCACTATGTGTGGAATCGTCGGAGCTTGTTCTCAACAGGGCGATGTCCTTGATACCTTGCTCGCTGGACTCCGCAGTCTGGAGTATCGAGGCTATGACTCGGCTGGCGTCTGTGTGCAGGCGCCAGGGCTGCCCCTGCGCAAGGCCCAGGGGCGGGTGCAGGACCTCGCCGATCTGATCGAAGCCGAGCCGCTGCCGGAGTCGCATGCGGGTATCGCTCATACCCGTTGGGCGACCCATGGCGTGCCCTCGCAGCCGAATGCGCATCCGCACCGCATGGGCCGTCTCGTCCTGGTGCACAACGGCATCTTGGAGAACTTCGACCAGTTCAAGCTCGACTACGAAGGCCTTGGCACGAACTTCCTCTCCGATACCGATACCGAAGTATGGGCGGCTCTGATCTGGCACGAACTCGGTGAGCATCAGGATGCGCCGAGCCAACAGCAGATGCTCGCTGCGATTGCCGGGGCCATGGCCAAGGCCAAAGGCAGCTTCGCCCTCGCGGTCATCCACGAGGCTCTGCCCGAACTTGTGTTCTTTGCTCGCCGAGAGAGCCCGCTCGTGCTCGGTATTACCGGTGATGGGCACTTTCTAGCCTCTGATGTCGCCGCGCTGCTGGCGCGCACTCGCGAATTCGTCTACCTCGAAGACGATCAACTCGGCTTGATTTCGGACCGCGAGTTCAGGGTTTTTGACAGGGAGCTCAACCCGGTCCAACTGGAGATCGACCACATCGACTGGGACGCAGAGGCTGCCGAAAAGGGGGGCTACGAGCACTTCATGCTCAAGGAGATCGAGGAGCAGGGCGTCGTTCTGGCCCAAACTCTGCAGGGCACGACGAACGAGCGTGATCGCGTGCTTCCGGAGTTCGAGATTGATGACGAGAGGATTCGCGGATTCGACCGTTTGGTGATTCTGGCCTGTGGAACGGCCTTGCACGCGGGGCGGCTTGGCAAGTACGTCATCGAAGAGGCCTCGGGCCTACCGGTCGATGTCGATTACGCGAGCGAGTTCCGCTATCGAGATCCGATGCTTGGGCCCAAGGATCTGGTGCTGGCGATTTCTCAATCTGGCGAAACCAGTGACACCCTCGGTGCGCTCAAGGTGGCGATGGAGCGCGGCGCCACGCCGATTGCCATCTGCAATGTCAAAGGCTCGAGTCTGACCCGGCTCGCCGAAGCCTCGATCTTGACCCATTGCGGTCCGGAGATCGGCGTTGCGTCGACCAAGGCCTTCACGGCTCAGCTTTTGGCCCTGCACCTGCTTTCTCTACGTCTGGGGATTGCCCGGCGGGTCATGGATGAGCAGGAGCTTCGAGGGCGCTTGCAGGTGCTGCGCTCTTTGCGCAGCCCGATGGAGTCCTTGATCGGGGGCGGCGCCCGTGAAGAGATCGCCCGTATCGCCAAAAAATACGCGAACAAGCCAGTCTATTTTTTCCTTGGGCGCGGGGCAGATTATCCAATTGCGCTGGAGGGGGCACTCAAGCTCAAAGAGATCAGCTATGTCCATGCCGAGGGCTATCCTGCCGGCGAGATGAAGCACGGTCCTTTGGCCTTGGTTTCGGATGACATGGTTTGTGTGGCGTTGGCTGGGCAGACGGGGGCTTACGAGAAAATGCTCGGCAGCATCCAGGAGGTCCGAGCACGCGGCGGTCACGTAGTGGTTGTGACCAACCCCGGACGAAAGGAAGCCATCGAGCTTGCTGACGATGTGATTCTGGTCCCCGAGACCGATCCCTTCGTCGCGCCGATGCTGCATATCCTGCCAATGCAGTATTTTGCTTACTATGTAGCTCATGCAAAGGGCTGCGATATTGATAAGCCCCGTAATCTCGCTAAGAGCGTGACCGTAGAATAGGAAGAATGATGCCAGATAATCCTATCTGCATGGCCGTTATCGGTATGGGTTATGTCGGTCTGCCGCTGGCGGCAGCCTTTGTCGATGCCGGCTTTGATGTCGTCGGCCTCGACATCAACCAGGCTAAGTGCGACAAGATCATGTCTGGTCGCACGGTCACGCCCGACATCCCAGACGAGAAGGTCGCAGCCATGGTGGCAAGCGGCCGGCTTCTGGCGACAACGGATTGGAGCCGAATCAGCAATGCTGAGTTGATCTCGATCTGCGTGCCAACACCGCTCGGCAAGCACAAGGACCCAGATATCAGCTTTATCGTGGATGCTTGTGAGGCGATCCTGCCGCATGTGCGCAAGGGCGCTACCGTGGTTCTTGAGTCGACGACTTATCCCGGCACGACTCGCGAGGTCATTCTCAGTGAGTTTGAGGAGGCCGGCTTCACCATTGGCGAAGATCTCTTTCTCGCGTTTTCGCCTGAGCGTGTCGATCCTGGGAACGATACTTGGCACATCGTCAATACTCCCAAGGTGGTTGGCGGGCTGACTAAGGCCTGCACCGAAAGGGCTTGTTCCTACTACCGCCAGGCCATCGAAACCGTGGTGCCGATGAGTTCGGCCGAGCATGCGGAAATGGTCAAGCTCCTAGAGAATACCTTCCGTTCGATCAATATCGGCTTGGTCAACGAGCTGGCGATGGTTTGCCACCGTCTGGGGCTCAACGTCTGGGAAATCATCGATGCGGCGGCGACCAAGCCTTTTGGCTTCTTGCCGTTCCGGCCGGGTCCGGGCTTGGGCGGGCACTGCATCCCCATCGATCCGCTGTACCTGTCGTGGAAGATGAAGACTCTTGACTACAAGGTTCGCTTCATCGACCTCGCTGACGAAGTGAACTCGGGTATGCCGCTCTACGTCGTCCAGCGGGTTGGGGAGCTTCTAAACGCCCAGAAAAAGCCGATTAACGGCAGCCGTATTTTGCTTCTGGGGATCGCCTACAAAAAAGACGTTGATGACGTTCGGGAGTCGCCTGCGCTCGATGTCTTTGGTGAGCTACGCCAGCTTGGTGCCGAGGTCGATTTCCACGACCCCTATGTCGCCAGCTTCCGCCTTGGCAATGAAGACGTCGAAGGTCGTACGGTTAAGGAGGTCATGGGGACGGAGTACGATCTCATCATTGTCACGACCGATCATTCGGCTCTGGACTACGCGATCTACGTTGAGCGTGAGATCCCGATACTGGATACGCGCAATGCTCTCAGCGATTTCGACCTCCCGCATATCTATGGGCTATGAGTGTCTATGGGCTATGAGTGTCTATGAGCTATGTTTTTCAATGCGGTGTGAGTTTGTCGATGCTGTACTCGCAAGTCTCTTGTGCCCGGCCTAGTCTTTTTTGCCGTTTTCTTTGGTGCTTGCGCCAGAGGCATCGCTTCTCGTCTAACTGGAGCTGACCTTGGCTCATATCCTCGTGACTGGCGGTGCTGGTTTTATCGGCAGCCACGTCTGCGAAGCCCTGCTGGCGCGCGGCGATAGCGTGCGCGTACTCGATAACTTCGACCCCTTCTATGCCCAGTCGCAGAAGCGTTCGAATCTCGCTGCGATCACTGCGGCTCCCGGCGCGGAGCGTTTCGAGTTGCTCGAAGGTGATATTCGGGATACGGCGGTTCTGGGCCAGGCCTTGGACGGCATTGATGCTGTGATCCATCTGGCTGCCCTCGCCGGTGTGCGTCCGAGCATTGAGCGCCCGGCCGAGTACTGGGATGTCAACCTGGTGGGAACCCAACGGCTCCTTGATGGGATCCGCCAGCGGCCGGACGTGCCCTTCATCTTTGGTTCCTCGTCTTCGGTCTATGGCGGCAACAAAAAGGTGCCGTTCTGCGAGAGCGATCCGGTCAACCACCCGGTCTCACCCTACGCCGCCAGCAAACGCGCCGGCGAGTTGCAGTGCCATGCCTTCCACCACCTACATGGCCATGGCGTTACCTGTCTGCGTTTCTTCACGGTCTTCGGGCCACGGCAGCGGCCTGAGATGGCGATCCACAAGTTCACCCGCGCCATCGAGAATGGCGAGCCTGTGCCTCTCTTCGGCGATGGCTCCAGCAGCCGTGACTACACCTTCGTCAGCGATATCGTTCAGGGCATTCTTGCGGCTCTCGACCGGACAGGGGGCTTTCACATTTACAACCTCGGCGGGGCGCAGACGACGAGCTTGAAGGAGCTGGTGGACGGAGTGGCTACTGCGCTTGGCAAAGATGCCAGGTTGGATTGGCAGCCCTTCCAGCCTGGGGATGTGCTCTGCACCTTTGCTGATGTTGAACTCGCTGGCCGCGAGCTGGGCTATCAACCACAGGTCTCGATCAGCGAGGGGTTGGGTCGATTCGTCGAATGGTATCGTGCGGCCCGCAGCCGCGGGGAGATTGCTTGATGGGACGTTATCTCGTGACCGGCGGCGCCGGATTCGTTGGCAGCCACATTGCCGAGCATGGATTGGCTCTGGGCCACGAAATCGTGGTTCTGGATAATCTGTTCTTTGGCAAGCTGGATAATCTCGAGGCCATCGGGCTCGGGTCTAATAAGAACCTGGACTTCGTCGAAGGAGATATTCGAGACGAAAAACTGGTCCAAGAGCTGGTCAAGGATTGTGACGGTATCTTTCACGAAGCCGCCCTTCCTTCGGTGCCTCGCTCAGTGGAGGATCCGGTCACGAGCCATGACGTCAATATCAATGGCTCGCTCGTAGTTTTGCTGGCAGCGCGGGAGCATGGCAAGAAACTGGTCTATGCCGGCTCGTCAAGCGCGTATGGCGATACCGAAACTTTGCCCAAGCACGAAGGCATGCTCGCCGCGCCACTCTCGCCCTATGCGGTACAAAAGCTCAACGTCGAGCACTATGCCCAGGCCTTTGGTCGTGTGTACGGGCTGCCGACGGTGATTTTGCGCTACTTCAACGTCTTTGGGCCGCGGCAGCGTGCGGACTCGCCCTACTCGGGGGTTATTGCCAAATTCTGCAAGCTGGCTTTGGACTCAGCTGTATGCCGAGTCGAGGGCGATGGTCTGCAATCGCGCGACTTTACCTATGTCGCAGACGTGGCCCGCGGCAACTGGCTGGCGATGAGCAAGGACTTGCCAAGCGGCACTCGTATGAACCTTGCGGGTGGTGGGCGCTATTCCCTGCTCGATCTCCTCGATGCTCTCGGCAAAATCCTCTGCCGGGAGATTCCGCGCGAGCATGGCCCCGCACGATCGGGAGACGTCAGGCACTCCCAAGCGTCAACCGAGTTGGCCGAGCGCTTCCTCGGTTTTCGAACCGAAATAGACTTTGGCGAGGGGCTCAAGCGCACCCTCGACTGGTATCGAGAAACCCAGGCTGCTTCTGAGTAGCTGCAGGAATCGTAGCTATAGAACCCGAGCCATCAGAGAAAAGAAGAGCAGATCCATGAAGGGAATCATCCTGGCGGGCGGCCTTGGCAGCCGACTCCTCCCCTTGACCAAGGTGACCAATAAGCACCTCCTCCCGGTCTATGACAAACCGATGGTCTACTACCCGATCCAGACGCTGGTGAATGCGGGGATCGAGGACATCCTTCTCGTCACCGGCGGTAATAGCGCTGGGGATTTCTTGCGTCTGCTAGAAAACGGTGACGCCTTCGGTCTTGAGCGCATCCACTACGCCTACCAACGGGGCGAGGGAGGCATCGCTGCCGCGCTGGGGATCGCCGCTGAGTTTGCGGCGGGCGAGAAGGTTTGCGTGATTCTTGGTGACAACATCATCGAGGGCAACATTAAGGCCGATGCTGAGGCCTTTGAGGCCCAAGAGAAGGGCGCGAGGATCCTCCTCAAGAAAGTCCATGATCCGCAGCGCTTCGGTGTGGCCGAACTCGAGGGGGAGAAGGTGCTTTCGATCGAAGAGAAGCCGAAGAAGCCCAAGAGCGACCTCGCAGTGATCGGTATCTATATGTACGACGCCGAGGTCTTCGATATCATCAAGACGCTCAAGCCGAGCGGCCGGGGCGAGCTTGAGATTACCGACGTCAATAATGCCTATATCGAGCGCGGGACCATGAGTTCGGGCATCCTCGAGGGTTGGTGGACCGACGCCGGCACCTTTGAAAGTCTCCTGTATGCCAACCAGTTGGTCGCCGATGGGGGCGCCAACAAAATGCGTCTCTGAGCCAAGGGGCTATTCGCCAGATGAAGCTTTTCATTACCGGGTCTCTGGGGCAAGTCGGTCGCGCCCTGATGCAGGATGCTGCCCAGCGTGGATATGACTGCGTGGGTTTTGATTTACCTGAGCTGGACGTGACCGATGCGGGGGCCTTGGCCGAAGCCCTTGGCCGCGAGAGGCCGGACTGGGTGTTCCATTGCGCAGCAGCTACCAAGGTCGATAGCTGTGAGAGCGAGGTGGAGTGGGCGAGGACCCTCAACGGTGAGGCGCCCGGTTACGTCGCGAATGCTTGCAAGAGCGTGGGCGCGGGCCTGGTCCATTTCTCCACGGACTTCATCTTCGATGGCGCCAAGGGCAGCCACTATGTCGAAGACGACCTTCCCCGCCCGCTCAGCGTCTATGGCAGTAGCAAGCTGCTTGGCGAAGAGCGCGTGGCGACGGCTGGGCTGGAGCGCTGGTACATCCTGCGCACCCAATGGGTCTATGGGCCCATCGGCCGCAACTTCCCTGCGGCCATTCTGGCCCGTGCTGAGAGCGGCCAGCCGCTCAAGGTGGTGGATGATCAGATTGGGCAGCCGACCTACGCCCCGCATCTGGCGGCCATGGGCCTCGACCTGATCGCGACAGAGGCTCCTTCCGGCATCTATCACTCCGCGAACGTGGGCGAGATGAGCTGGCATGACTTCGCATGCTCGGTGCTACAGAGTTCGGGCTATGGGGAGATCGAGGTCGCGCGCTGCTCAAGCGAAGAGCTTGCGCAAGCAGCGGCTCGGCCTAAGTATTCGGTGCTCGACACGAGCAAGCTGAGCGCGGCGCTGGGGCAGGAGTTGCCGAGCGTGCAGGACGGCCTTCGCGATTTCTTTGCCGCCAAAGCGGCTGCGGATACAGGCGAATAAGACCTATGAGCAAGATCCTCGTTACCGGTGGCGCCGGCTTCATCGGCTCCAATTTCGTGCGGCTTTTGATCGAAGAGAGCGAGTACGAAGTCGTCAACTTCGATGCGCTGACCTACGCGGGCAACCTTGAGAGTCTCAAGGACCTGGACGGGCACCCGCGCTACCGCTTTGTTCGTGGCGATATCACCAAGGCCGAAGAGGTCGAGGCAGCCTTTGCCGAGCACTCCCCCGACTTTGTTGTGCATATGGCCGCCGAGAGCCATGTGGATCGCTCCGTCCTCGATGCGACGGCTTTTGTGGTGAGCAACGTTGTCGGCACCCAGGTCATGCTCGATATCGCCCGTCGCCATGAAGTCGAGCGCTTCCTCCACGTTTCGACCGACGAGGTTTATGGCTCGCTGGGGGCGACGGGTCTTTTCACCGAGGAGACACCGCTGCAACCCAACTCGCCCTACTCGGCGAGTAAGACGGCCAGCGACTGCTTCGTTCGTGCGGCCTACCACACCCACGGCATGCCGACGCTGATTACCCGCTGCTCGAACAACTACGGGCCCTATCAGTTCCCCGAGAAGCTGATACCGCTGATGATTCAGAACAGCTTCGAGGGCAAGCCTCTGCCGGTCTACGGCGATGGCAAGAACATCCGTGACTGGATTCACGTCAAGGATCACAACGAGGCCGTGCTCGCCGTGCTCGAGAAAGGCCGCGTGGGTGAGGTCTATAACATCGGCGGCAACAGTGAGCGCGAAAACATCCAGGTGGTAAAGCGCATCCTCGAGTTGACCGGGCGTGACGAGTCGTTGATCCAATACGTAAGCGATCGTCCAGGCCATGACCGTCGCTACGCCATCGATGCCAGCAAGATCGCTTCCGAGCTCGGTTTTTCGCCCAAGCACAACTTTGAAGAGGGACTCGAAGAGACGGTGGCCTGGTACCGGGCCAACCAGAACTGGTGCGAACGGGTCCGTTCCGGGGCGTACCGGGACTACTACGAGACTCAGTATGGAGATCGCCTTGGCGGCGACTGAGCCGCTCTTGTCGCGGAAGCCCTCCGGAATGCTTGCGTGACTCCACCTGGGCGCGCCGCTACCTTTTGCCGAGTCACATGAGAACACTGCTGCTCCTAGTTTTGCTGCTCGGCTCCCTGGGGATGCTCCCGGCTTGTTCGGTGGTCCCGAGCGAGAGGGCTCAGGAAATCCTGATCCGAAACGGCTTTGGTCGCAGGGCCCAAGGCGACGCTCAGGTTGAGAACTACGCCAGCGTCGGCTCGACGATCGAATTCATTCCGAGCAGCCAAGACCTGCTGCGGGATCCGGCCTTTCGAGACCTAGCCCTGCTGGTTTCCACCCCCCAGGTCGTTGCTGTCGATGGCACCGTCTATGTGCCGGGGGTCGGCCCCCTCCTCGTGCTGGGCTTGACCGAGCGAGAGATGGGCCAGCTGATCACTGAGCAGCTGGGCGCCCTCTACAGCACCCCTCCTCGCATCGACGCGCGGATTAGTTCCGACACGAAGTACTACTTCCTCTTTGGCGAGGTTGGGCCTGCGCGCCGGGAACTTCGTGGTGATACCACCATCGTCGACGTCTTTGCTGAGGTCGAGCGCAACGACTATGCGAACATGGGACGCATCCGGCTGATCCGAGCCGATCCGCGCAATCCGCTGGTGGTGTCGATCAACTTTCATGACATCGGCAGGCGCGGATTCTCGGCCTACAACCTGCGGATTCGTGAGAACGACATCATCTACGTGCCGCCAACCTTCTTTGGCATGGTGGCTCGTTTCCTCAATAAGCTGCTCCTCCCGCTCAAGGCGGTCGTGACTGGGCTCCTCGAAGTCTCCAGCGTGAACCACCAGATTGGGGTCTTGACCGGGAAAAACGACTATTACTATCCGCTGATCTACTAAGCCTGTGCCGGGCTTACCCCGGGCTCGCCTCCGCTGCACCTGAGTTGTGGCTGCTGGGGGGCTCGCGGGATTTGAGAAGATGCGACCCGGCGCCAGATCGGCTAGCGTTGAGCACTGCCAAGTGCCGATGACAACAGGGCTTGCTGGTACGCTTTGCGGCCGGCCCCGACCCCAGGCAATCGATGACGGACCTCGAACTTCCGAACCTCGAGTTCGGCCGCTATGTCGACCTCGTTAAGCGGCGCCGCTGGCAGCTTGTCCCCATAGGGCTGCTGGGGCTGTTCATTGGCTTCATCGTCGCGTGGTCGATCCCGCGCTACTACGAGGCCGGAACCAAGGTGCAGCTGCGACCCCGCTTGATCGGCGGCCAGGTCAGCGGCTGGGATCGTGAGGATCCCTTCCTGCGCGAAGTGAATAAGGCGCGGATGACGATCCAGAACTACCAGTTGGTACGGGACGCGATCGAAAAGCTCGGCTGGGATGATTACTTCGCAGTCCGTGACGACTTCGAGAAAGCCTCTGCTTTTATCTGGGACGTTGTTTCACGGGTCAACGTCCTCGATTTGGACCCGAGCCGGAACCGGAGTTCGGCGACCCTCGAAATCAGTTTTCGGGATCAGGATCCCAGGCGGGCCGCGGACTTTACTAACGTCCTGCGCGAGGCCTACTTCGAAAACGAACGCGAGGCACTGGTCCAGAGTGCGGAAATCCAGCTTGGCCTGCTCCAGACCGAGGCCAAGAGGGCTCGGGAGGTCCTGGATCGCCAGAGTAAGGAGATGCAGCTTTTCCAGGAGAGCACCGGCTACATCCCCACGGACACAGAGGATCAAGGCGGGCGCCGCGAACTCCGCTCGCGGCAGCAAGAGCTTCGCGAACTGGAGCGTGGGAAGCAGGAGCTGGTCAAGCAGATCGCAGACCTCAAGACGACCCTCGATCTCAAGCGCCAGCGTCTTAGCGTGATGGATAAGCGCCGCCCGGTGCAGGTCGCGGGCTCGGATGTCCTCCTCATCCAAAGAGCGCAGCTGGTCAAGCGCATCGAAAGCAATAAGCGGACTCTTGAGAAGTGGCAGCCTGGCTTCCATGGCTACCAGACGAAGCTCGCTGAGATCGAAGCTGATGAGGAGAGACTGGCGAAGATTGAAAAGGAGATTTCGGAGAAGGGTCTCGACACCGAGCCCAACCCCGAGTTCCAGGCGCTGCAGCGAGAGATTGCGCTAGGCGGTGAGGAAATCGCTGGCTTGAACAAGCGGCTAGAGATGCAGGAAGCCTTGGTCGCCGCAGCGAAAAAGGAGAACGCCGGTCTCCCTGACATCCTCAGGAGGTATCGGGCGATCGAGCGTGAACTCGACAGCGCTAGTACGGCTCTCGATAAGGCTGAGGAAGCCACCAACGCCCAGAGGCGGGAAGTCGCGCTGCTGAAGAGCGGCGACGATGTGATTATCCAGACCTTGGCCCCGGCCACCCCGCCACTGGCGCCTAACTATCCCAACCGCCTCTTGCTGACCCTGATTGGTCTCGGCATTGGTCTCGCTTTCGCTATCGTCGCCATCCTGGCTCTCGACTTCCTGCAACCGACCTGGAAGAGCATGGACGAGGTTGCGCGTGGCCTGGGTGGCTTAGCTGTGCTCGGTGGCGTTGCCCACCTCGACCTACCCGAGGAGATCGAGGCTGCCCGCAAAAGGCGCGGGCGGATGATGCTGGCTATCGGCCTGGTTCTCCTGCTTATCGCGGCCCTCTTGACCATCTACTTCGTCGATCCTTTACGACTGCCGGAGTGGATGCAGGTGCTGCTCGATAGCTTCCTTGGCGGCAAGGGCTGAGGCTCGTGCTGCCCCGCCGTGCACCGCAAGCCCCCTCGCTAGGAGGGCGGCAGCAGCTTCGACGATGACCCTACGCGACCTCTTCGTTACCGGAGTCGTCATGCTTAGCGCCGTGCTCGGCATTCGCTTGCCGTTCACTGCGCTGCTCTGTTTCACCTGGCTGGCCTATATGCGGCCGCAGGATCTTTGTTGGGGCTTTGCCAGAACCGCGCGCTTCAGCCTGCTAATCGGCGCGGTCATGCTCCTCGGCTGGTTTCTCAACGAGAGGGGGAAGCGGCCCTTTACCCGCTGGGACATCCGCACCCGCTTGATCTTGCTCCTCCTGGCCCTGACCACGGTGTCTCTTAGCCTGGCGGTCAATCAGGGCTCCGAGGTGATGGACTACTACATCGAGTTCTTCAAGATCATCGTTGTGGCGCTCTTTACCGTGGGCCAGGTCGATAGCCGAGTGCGGCTTAGGGCCATCCTTTGGACCATCGCCCTATCTCTGGGCTTCTTCGGGATCAAAGGCGGGCTCTACGGCGTGCTCAGTGGTGGGGCGCCGATTCTGCAGGGGCCCGGCGGCATGCTCGAAGATAACAACGACTTCGCGCTGGCATTGGTGATGAACCTGCCGATGATGTTTTATCTCGGGCAGATCGAAGAGAAGCGGATTTGGCGAATGGCGGCCGCGGTCGGCATGGTCCTGACCTGCATCACGATATTGCTGACCCATAGCCGTGGTGGGGCGCTGTCGATGGCAGCCGTGCTCTTCGTGATCACGATTCGCTCACGCTACAAGTTCCAAGCTCTGAGCCTGGCGGCGGTAGGGGTTCTTGCCTTCGTCTTTTTTACTCCTACCCACGTTTTTGAGCGTCTGGCTTCGATTGGGGAGTATCAGGCCGATGCTTCGGCGAATGCGCGTTTGACCGCCTGGCAGATCGCTTTTCGGATGATCGATGCCTTTCCGGTCTTGGGTGTTGGCTTGCGTAACTTCCAGGCACATTGGGCCGAATTCAGCACTGGTCTCACCCAGCCTGGGGGCGGCTTCGCCTACGTCGCCCACAACAGTTATCTGCAGATCTGGGCTGAAGGCGGAACGCTGGCGATCCTGACCTACCTGGCCCTCTTTGCCTCGGTTTTTGTTTCGCTCTTCAAGCTCCGAAAGCTGGGGAAGCGAACGGAAGGGGGCGACTGGATTTTCCAGTATTCCCGCATGTTCGAAGCTTCCTTTGTCGGTTTTGTTGTCGGTGCAAGCTTCCTCAACCGCGGGCACTTCGATCTCTTCTATCAACTCGTGGCCTTGGTGGCGGTCTTCCAAATGCTTGCCTATCGCTACGCTGCCCAGCCCCTGAACGAGAGGCTTCAGTACGAGGAGCTGGATGAACTGCCGCCGCTGCGGGTCAAGGGAGCTAACGAAGAGTTGCCAGGCTGGCGACCTGATCCTTTGCCCCCGGGGGGGGCTGGATCTCTACCTCGATGGGGGCGCTGACGATGTGTGGTATTGCAGCGATTCTCGCAGGAAGGGGAGAGGTCGATGCGGTTCGAAGTGCTGAGGTCCCGGCGCTCTTGCAGATCATGTGCGACGCCATCCAGCACCGTGGTCCCGATGGTGAAGGCCGCTGTGTTTTCCCCTTTGCCGCTCTCGGTCATCGCCGCTTGGCCATCCTCGATATCGAGGGCGGGGCCCAGCCGATGGGGAGCGCCGATGGAAAGGTGCAGGTGGTATTTAACGGTGAGATCTATAACCACCATCAACTGCGCCAGCGACTGAGCGATCAGGGAGCGAGTTTCCACACCCGTTGCGATACCGAGGTGCTGGTCGAGGGCTTTCGGGAGTATGGGACCCAGCTCCCTGGGATGCTGCGCGGCATGTTTGCCTTCGCCGCCCACGACCGAGAGAGCGGCGAAACGTTACTGGCACGAGATCCTCTCGGTAAAAAGCCACTGTATTACGCGCAGCTGGGACCGCTGGTGCTGGTCGCGAGCGAAACCCGGTGCTTCTTGGAACTGCCGGGTTTTGCGCGCCAGGTTGATGGAGAGGCGCTGCGCGAACTGTTGGCCCTGCGTTATGTGCCGGGGAATCGTTCTCTGATTTCGGGGATTCGCGAGCTTCCTCCCGGGCACTATGCCCTGCATCGTCCTGGCGAGGAGATTCTTCCCCGGCCGTACTGGCGGCCGGATTTTGGGCAGTCGAGCTACGAAGCGGGAGCACCGGGCACCAAGAGCTTTGACGAGGAGACTGGGCGTTTGCGCCAGCTCTTCACTGACTGTGTCCAAGCCCGCATGGAGAGTGACGTGCCCTTGGGCGCCTTCCTCTCCGGTGGCGTGGATTCCTCTGGCGTCGTGGCGGCGATGGCCGAGTCGGGACAGCAGCAGCTGAGTGCCGTTACGGTGGGCTTCGACGATGGACGGGTCGATGAGCGCGTGTATGCGCGAGAGGTCGCGGAACGCTTTTCGGTACGCCTGCACGAGCAAGTGCTGCGCCCCGACCCACAGCGCGATCTCTTGCGATTGGCGGAGATCGCCGACGAACCGCTCTTTGACAGTTCCCTGTGGCCAACGCTCTTGGTTTCGGAGGCGGCGCGCCGAGAGGTCACGGTTGCGATTTCAGGAGATGGCGGCGATGAGAGCTTTGCCGGTTATCGGCGCTACCGCTTCGATCGATTCGAACACTCGCTCCGGCGCTTTATACCGCGTCCGCTGGCAGCCTTGGGAGGGGCGCTGTTTCCCAAGGCCGACTTCTTGCCGCAGCGGCTGCGTTGTAAGCGCACCTTGCAGGGGCTTGGTCGCAGTCCGGCCAGGGCGTATTTCCGCTCGGTTTCGGCGCTGGTGCCGGAAGAGGTTGATGCCCTATGTGGGCCAGGAATCGATCCCTTCCGGGAGTTGCAGGCGATCTACGACAGGGCAACAGCGCCTGACCATGCGACCCGTATCCTTGAACTCGACCTAGTGAGTAACCTTCCTGGTGACATCCTGCGCAAGGTGGATCGGGCCAGTATGCACGTTTCCCTCGAAGTGAGATCGCCTTTGCTCGATCGCGAGCTCGTCGAATACGCGGCTGGCCTGCCTGGGAAGTACAAATACGATGCACATACCGGAAAGAGGATCCTCAAGAAAGCTTTCCAGCCCTGGCTTGGGGCCGAATTCCTGGCGCGGCCTAAGCAGGGCTTTGTGATCCCCTTGAGCCAGTGGCTGAGAACCGAGCTGCGCGAGGCCCGTGATGCTGCTATCTCAGGCAACTTTGCCCAGACCTGGTTCGATCGTGATGTTTTGAATCGTGCGGCGAGAGAGCATGACAGTGGACGGCGGGACCATGGCGAGTTGCTCTGGGCGGTCCTGATGCTGGAGCTATGGCATGAGCGATGGGGGCGCAGGTGAGGGTTTTGATTTTCAGCAATCTGTGGCCGTCCTCGGAGGCTCCGACCCACGGTAGCTTTATCGAGGAGCGCTGGCGGCGTATCGCCGAGCGCACCGGTTGGGAGTTGCGGGTGATACACCCGCTACCGCGTTACCCTAGGTTCCCTGGGCGGGGGCTCGCGGCTCGGCATGCGCGTTTACCCGCGCGTGAGGAGCGAGGTGGCGTACAGATCGATTACCCGCGTTATTGGCACGTGCCCCGCTTTGGCACAGCACGGCATGCCGAGCGCGTTCGCCGGGGAACGCGGCGGGCCTTTTTCCAAGTGCTGAAGAGTTATTCGCCCCACCTTATCGATGCCCAGTATCTCTGGCCGGATGCCTGCGCTGTCGTGCCCTTGGCCTGTGAACGCCGCATCCCGGTCGTTGCAACGGCGAGAGGTAGTGACGTCAATGTGCTGCCAGAGCATCCCTTAGTGCGTCGCCAAATGCAGAGGATACTCCCCCAGGCAACCCGGCTTGCCGCGGTGTCTCCGGCACTGGCACGAGCTTTGGCCCGCATTCTCGACCAAGGCCAGGACAGCGTGGCTGTGCTGCCCAATGGTGTCGACCTGTCGCTGTTTGGCAAGGAAGCGGAGCGAGTCGAGGGGAGGGTTGTCTGTGTGGCCCGCCTCCTGCCAGGGAAGGCCCTGCACTTACTTATCGAGGCGCTTGCCGAGCCCGCAGCAAAGTCGGTGCGCGAGCTACGCCTGATTGGCGCTGGCCCCGAACGCGGTCGCCTCGAACGCATTGCCGCAGAAAAGGGGGTTCAGGACCGAGTGCTGTTTTGCGGTGAGCTTTCGCGTACTGAAGTCGCGGAAGAACTCGCGGCAGCGAGTCTCTTCGCCTTTCCGAGCCGCAGGGAGGGCTGGCCCAATGCCGTACTCGAAGCCTTGGCCAGTGGCTTACCGGTATTGGCCTGCGGGATAGGCGGTATCCCCGATATCGCTCGCGGTTGTTCGGCACTACGGCTCCTGCCGCTTGAGGCTGGCGGAGGAGCCTGGGGCCAAGCGCTCGGCGAGGAGCTTTCGCGTCTGGGCGATGCTGAAGCGGCCTTACGCGGCGCTGCTCGTCGCCGCGCCGGGGAACTGTCTTGGGACTCGGTATTGGAAGGAACGATCGCCTTCTATGAGTCGGCACTGCGAATGGGAGCCAAGCGTGGTTAAGGCTCCGCGTCTTTCGTTGCGTTTGCTCGGCTATGTGCTCTTTGCTCTCAGCTTCCTACCGACCTTTTACTGGATGCTGCAGAGTTGGTTGCAGCCGGGGAGCTATTTTGCCCACGGGCCGCTCATGCTGCTTGTCGCTATGCTTTTTTTGCTGCGGCAGAACTCCGTGCTCGCCAGCCTGCCTCCACAAGGAATACGCAGCTGCGGCATTTTGCTTGGGATCGGCCTTCTTGGACACCTCGGCTCGCAGTTGCTGATGGTGGACAGCTTTTCAGGCTGGCTGCTCTTACCGACCTTCTTTGCTCTGCTGCTCTGCTTCGAGGGGCCAGCTCGCACGCGGGTCCTAGCGCCAGCGCTGGGAGCGTTGTTTTTTGCGGTGCCTTTGCCGCTCTTCGTAACTGGCCATCTGGCCTACGAGATGAAGGCCTTCGCCAGCGGCGGTGCGGTATTCCTTGGGAATCTCCTGGGGCTTGGACTCCAGCAGGAAGGGGCGCGAATCCTCATTCCGGGACAGGAGGCAGCCCTCTTTGTCGGCGCCGAGTGTTCGGGGCTGCGCTCGCTGACGGCGCTCTTGGCCCTTGGTTACGTCTTCGCCTTTCTGCTGCGGCGACGAAGGCTCTGGTCGCGGCTGCTCTTTCTGGGCATATCGGTCTTGCTGGCGCTATTTGCCAACCTCCTCCGGCTCACGACGCTGGCGATGATCGCCAAGGCCAAGGGGGTGAGCTTCGCTAGTGGGGTGGCGCACGATGTGTCGGGCTACCTACTCTATGGCTTGGCCATCTTGTGCTTGCTGTTCATCGATCGCTTGTTGCCGGGTGCGCTAGGCGAAGAGGATGCTCCTGCCGCCGACAAACAGCTCAAGGTGGCTGCTTCTGAGCCCGTCTCGCGCTTGGCCCTAGCCCTGTTGCTGCTGCTTGGGCTGCCGGCTCTTGGCATGGGGTTTTGGCGACCAGAAGATTCCTCGCTGGGACTCGCCGATCGAGTGCCGCGGAGCTTCGAGGGCTATACCCATGTCCGAGAGCATGCTCTCTCCGATCGGGATTACCAACTCCTTGGTACCCGTGATGTGGTTTGGCGCCGTTTGCGAGAGTCGGCCAGTGGCGAGTTGTTGGACCTTACCGTTGTCTTTTCCGGTCGTAATTGGAAGTCCCTACACCCGCCGGAGCTCTGTCTTGAGGCCGCAGGCCTAGGAATCGAGGATCGGCAAAGCCGCTACTTGGATGTTGATGAGCTGCGCACCGAAGTCAGTCTCCTACGTGCTGACCGTGGCCGGGACATCTACCTGATTTGCTATCTCTTTGGCGGGCCGGGATACGAGACGCCTTCGTTTACCGGGTATTTCTGGCGCAACGTTCCGCGCGCCTTACTGCGACGGGGTGGGGCGAGCTACATGGTGCGTATCGAGTTGCCACTGGGAGAAACGACTCCTTCCGCTCGGCATGAGGCTCAGCTCGCTCGCTTCCTTCGTCAGCTGCTTCCGATGCTTAGAAAATTGGTCCAGGACGCATGACCCTAGCCCATGTCCTCTCGCTCGATGTCGAGGATTACTTCCAAGTCCTCAATCTGCGCAAGCAGTGCCCCAAGGATTCCTGGGACCAAATCGAGCTACGCTGCGCGGCGCCGACCCGCCTGTTCTTGGATCTGTTGGACGAGTATGACGCGAAGGCGAGCTTCTTTTGCCTTGGTTGGATTGCCGAACGTCTGCCGGATCTGATCGGAGAAATCGCTGCTCGCGGCCATGAGGTGGCCTCGCATGGTTATGACCATGAGTGTTTGCCTGATCTGGGGCCCGATGGCTTCCGTGAGGATCTACGGCGCACCGCAGCCATTCTGGAACCGTTGAGTGGCCAGCGTCCGAAGAGCTTTCGCGCCTGCACTTGGTCGATCACCGACAAAACTCCATGGGCCTTGCCGATACTCGCTGAAGAGGGCTATCGCCGCGACTCTTCGATACATCCGGTGCCGCACCCCGAGTACGGTATGCCCAAAGCGCCGCTCTTCGCGCACGAGCTAGAGCCGCTGTCCGGAAAAAAACTCTTCGAGCTGCCTCCTCTGGTCGTCGAGCGCTTCGGCAAACGCCTCGCCCTAGGTGGTGGCGGTTACCTGCGGCTCTTCCCTGTGCGCTGGATCCACAAAGCCCTCAGACATCGGGAGCGAATCGGAGAGCCCTCGTGCATCTACCTGCACCCATGGGAACTCGATCCCGGGCAGCCGCGTATGGGGGCGGGTGGCCTCAAGGGCTTCCGGCATTATGTCGGGCTGGCCAAGACCGAGCGAAAACTGCGCTTCCTCCTCGAAAGGCACGCCTTTACGACCATGGAGAAGGTCGAAGCAGCTTGGCGCCAGCGCCCTCCGGGTGCGCAGAGCAAACAGCGCAGCGAGTGATCTCGGCTACTTGATGGCATTTTGAATGTCGCGGAAGGCTCCATGTTCGGAGCTACGCATGAGTTCGAAGAGGATCATTTCGGTGCTGGTCAGGCCCACGCCACAGTCCTGCATTTTTCGTAGTGCCAAGTCCTTGTTGGCCGCGACCCGAGAGCTGACCGCGTCGCTAACGACTTCGACTTCGAATCCGTCTGCCACTAGGTCCAGTGCCGTCTGATACACGCAGATATGGGTCTCGATGCCCATGATCAGCACTTGCTTGCGGCCACTCTCCTTCAGCGCCTTATTGAACTCGTCCTTTCCGGTGCAACTGAAGCTCTTCTTGGCTAAGGGGGATTGCTTGGGCAGCAATTGCTGCAGCTCGGGGATGGTCTCCCCCAGTTTTTCTGGGATCTGCTCCATCCACAGTATGGGCAGATTCAGGGCCTGAGCGCCTTTGACCATGCGTTGCAGGTTGATAAACAGCTCATCCTTGTCTGCCATCAACTGGGCGAGCTTGCCCTGAACGTCGACCAAAACTAGAACCGTGTTGTCGATATCGAACATAGAAACCGCCGCTTTATCGGAATCGTAAGACGTAATGGTACTGAGCCCCTATCACCCGCTGCGTCCATTCACCGCGGGTGGCGGGCCCGCTCGCGGGTTCGAGTGGCTTGCAGCCAGTTCTCGGGCTTCACTTGGCTGGCCGAGGTCGATTCTTCTCCTGGAGTAACAAGCGCAGTTGTGTTGCCACTGCGCCAGCGTTTTCGAAGGGCGGCGTCGATGCCGGCAGCGCTTCTAGTCGCGAGGCTGCTGCGGCATAGCTCTTCTCTTGTTTGAGCATGATGGCGGCGAGATCGGCGACGTAGCGGCAGACTGTTCGGCCTTGCTTGCTGCAATTCCGCAGCAGCAGCTGCGCCTTTTCAAAGTCTCCTGCTCGGAAGAGGAGGAGGCCGCGAGCGAGTTCGAGGCTGGGCTTGTCATCTGCCGGCAGATTGGCAAGCAAGTCATTGCGAAGCTCGGCATGCCCTTGGCCATAGAGGGCCGCCAAGCGTGCCAGTCTGGACAGCAGGACCGGTACCGGAGTCAGGTGGCGTAGCCAGGCGAGAGTCTTGATGGCGTCGTTGCTGCGGCCTTGTTTCTCGCAGATCTCGGCCCGCAGCAGCCAGAGATCGAGGAGAGAGGGGTCGCGAGCTAGGACCCGTTCCATCTGGGTCTCGACGAAGCTCGGATCATCCTGCTCGAGCCAGGCGCGAAAGACTCCGGCCAAGGCCCTGAGCTTTACGACTCGCTTATTGCTGCGTTCGAACTTGTCTATCCATTGTGAGCAGAGCTGGCGCGCGGGCTTCTCGATGACCTGTCCTTGGATATCGAGCATCGCCTCGAAGGGTAGGGCACTTAGGCGCAGGGCCAGGGCATAGGCCAAAGGATCCGAATCTTGATTGAGATGAGCTGCGGCCTGGCGCACCCAGAACAAGATCTCCTTACGGTGCTCAGAATCGGGCTCGCCCGGGCCGTCGGCACGCACGAGTTCGTAGGCCGCCTTGTAGGCGAGGTTCAGGGTCTCCCGCAGCTCCTTGCCCTTCTGCTTGCGGAGGAGGATGCTCGCATCGGCCAGTGCCGAGATCGTTTCGCCTCGCTGGAGCTTGGAGTGGAAGAATGCGCTCAGGAGTTGGGGCTGTTCCGGATCCAAGTTCTCCGACTTTTGCAGCAGGTTCTTGGCCGCTTGCAGCAAGGTCTTGGCCTCATCGCTTTTGCCCTGTTTCTCTTCGGAGGCGGCGACGACTTGGCAGAGCACGACCAGCACCTCGGGCTCAATGGCTGCGAAGCCTGCCTTGTAGAAGGCCAGGTAGCGTGCGATTAGGTCGGCGCTTCCGAGGATCTCGGGGTCGACTCGTCGCGCCACACGGAAGAGCTCGCGGTAGCCCGGGGCAAAGAGGGGGAGGTCGTGTACGACCTGGAGGTAGGCCTTGAGAGCATCCTTGTCGCGGCCAAGCGACTCTAGGACGTTGCCCTGGACGATGCGTTGCCAGCCGGAGGCTTGGGCTTTCACGGCATCGGGGACCTTGAGTTCCAGAATCAGCTTGGCTGCATCCAGAGCGCGTTCGGCGAAGGCTGGTTCTTGCGCCAATAACAAGGCATTGAGGAATTCCTGCGGCGCAGCGCGCACCAGTGCTTTCAGCCCCGACCATTCCAGCTTGGGAGCTCCGGCAGGTTCTTCTTCTGCTGGGCTGTCTCGCTCGGGATCGTAGAGGGCGATGGCATATTCGAGAGCGGGACCCAGGCGGCGAACCGGCAGCGAGAGCTTTCTCGCTTTGGCCAGAGCCTGTGAACGCTCAAGAGTCATCGCTTCGATCCAGGCGAGCAGGGCCGGCCCGGCCTCGAGTTGGGCCACTTGCGCCCGGTATTCGGCGGCTTCCTTGGGGCGCCCTTCGAGCAGGCTCTCGGCGACGAGGAGGCTTAAGGCTGGGCTTCCGCCCTCGAAGCTCAAGGAGGCTTCAAGCCGCGGCTTCGCCTGCTGCACCTTCCCGGCACCGAGGAGGAGGCGCCCCCAGGTCAGGAAGAAGGGGCCGTCACGTACGTCCTTGGTCCGGTCGCCGCCATCGCTGATGCCCTGGATAAGCCGTAGGGCTTCGCGCGGATGGCGAAGCTCGAGCAGCTTTTCGGCGATTTCGAGGAGCTGAGCGCCGCTGGCCGCCGAACTAAGCAGCTGGTCGAGCAGGGCTCCGAGTTCTTTCGTGCTTCCGAGCTTTGCCGCGCATTCGATTCCGAGCTGTAGTGCCTGGGGAAGGGCTGCAAAACCTTCGGGCAAGTTGAGGATGCCTGCGGTGGCGCTTGGCAAGTCGCCAAGGCCGACATGGGCACGAGCCGCGATCCATTGGAAGCTCGCCTCGTGCGCTATGGACTTGGCAGCGGGAGCATTCTCCACAAGCAGCAGGGCTTCCTTGTAGGCTTCGCGGCGTAGCAGAGCTTCGCCAAAGGCCAGCGCCGACCGGGCATGGGTCGGATGCGCGCGCATGAGTTCGAGGGCTGCCCTTTGGATCTCAAGCTGCGAGGCCTGGCTCTTGGTCAAGGCCTGGAGCTGGAGTTCTAGGGCCAGCAGGTGCTGGGGGTCATCGAGCAGCAAGGCGCGGCACTGGTGTGCGGCCTGCTCGGCATCGCCCTGGAGCAACTGCGCGGTCGCCAGAAGCGAACGGGCCTGGGTTGACCAGGGATAGGTCTGGAGTGCGATCCGCGCATTGCGCTCGGCGATCGCCAAGGCCCTCTGGCTCAGCGCATAGCCGGCAATGCCCAGGTGCAGCACCGGATGTGCCGTGTGCAGGGGGATGGTGCGGCCCTTGCGAATCAGCTCATGAAAGAGGTCGATGGAGCCGCGCTTGCTTGGGCGATACTGCAGCTCCTTAGCCTGGAGTAGTAGGCCAAGAGCTTCCTCTCGGTATTCGGCTCCGGCTTGGATCAGAACCTCTGCGTCGTAGGCAACGAGGAGGGCTTCTTTTTGCTGCAGGCGCAGCTTGGCCCGTTCGAGGCGGATTTCAGGCTTGCTGGGTCGGGCCTCGATCCATTTGGAATAGAGATCCCTGGATAGCTGGTCCTTGTGTTGGGCCTCAGCGGCCGCGATCCGAATGCGCATCGATTCGGACCAGATGTCGGGGATCGAGGCGGGGGGCGGAGTGGGGTTGGCATGACGCTGGAACTCCTTCATGAGTCCAGCCGCGTTGTTCTGCTCTTGGCGTGTGGAGGCGAGCAAACCTTGCAGGAAAATCAAGGAGGGACCGAGCCAGCGCTCTTCCTTCTGTTGGAACGTTTCGAGTTCGCCTACCAGATCCTCAAGCCCGTCCTGGTCTCCCAGTTTGGCTTGGGCGCGGCCGATGCCGACGAAGCAACGAAGGCAGCGTTGCAGCGATTTCCGTTTGGCGTGGCGAGCGAGGAAGGCCTGCGCTCCTCCCTTGCCCAGCCACTGCTGGCCGGCCGCGAGGACCATGCGCGGGAGCTTGAGGGCGTCGAAGGCTCGGATCGCCACATCGGCTGCTACGACACGGGCATAGTCGGCGCCTTTGCTCCATTGCAGAGGATGCTCTTCGTCAGCATCCTCTTGCTCGCTTTCGTCCCGCGCGAACTCAAGGGCGAACTCGAGGTCGGGGTCAACGGCAGATTTGGCCGAGCGCTGCAGGTAGATCCAGGAGAGAAGCGCGGCATCCAGTAGGTGTCCGCCTGCGCTCAGTTGCTCCGAGAAACCAGCGAGGGCTGGCAACCTGGGGATCTCAGATTCGAGGGCTTGCCGGTAGTACTCGTGGCTGCGGCGGACATCTACGCGGAGCAGGCGTATGCGCGCGCTCAGTTCCTCGTAGCTTGAGCTGTCGGCGATCTCCTCGCGCAGCAGGCCGAAGAGCTGGGCTTGGAGCTTCTCCGCGGCCTGGTCTTGATTGGGGCGAAAGACGAGGCGTCGCAGGACTTTGGTGGCCAGGGCGCCTTTTCTCGCGCCTAGGAGGGTTGGGAACTCGGTCGAGCGGAGCTTGCGGATTTCTTTGCTGTAACGCTGCTGCAAGGCACGTCCGGCGAGCTCGAAGAGTTCGGTATGGCCCGGCTGCTCGGCGAGCACTGCTTCGACGCTGCTGATAGCTTTGTCGGTGTTTCCGGCCAAGAGCAGGACGCGCACCCGGTCGCGCTTCAAGGCGGGGTCCGCAAGTTTGCGGTCCTCGATCAGCCAGTTGAGGTCGCGGAGGGCGCGTTCGAAATTCCCGACAGCCATCTGAGCGCGGTAGCGCAGGCGCCCGATGCGTTCGATCAAGGCCTTGTCGCCGGCTGGGCCGAGCGCGCGTTGCGCTTCGTGCAGGAGGCGAATGGCTTGTGGCGCCTCGCCGTCTCTGAGCTGGGTCTCCGCGCGGGCGATGGCCTGCTTCGGCCCACTCTGGTTGAGGGCCGAGTAGCCAAGGGTCATGACCAGGACGAGGAAGGTGAACGCCAGAAAGACGTAGAGCGATCGACGGAGCATGCAGCGTTCTCGAAGGCGATTCTGGTGGTTGGGGCAGCGGGGCCACAGGGGGGGGGAAGCTTAGACCTTGCGTTTGGGCATCAGCCCATATCTCTTCATCTTGTGGAACAAGGTGCTTCGGTTGATCTCCAGCATGTCCGCCGTCTTCTGGCGATTCCAGCCGCATAAGTCGAGGGCGCGTTGGATGATGCGCTTCTCTGGTTCTTCGAGAGCCTGTTTCAGTGGCAGGATCTCTTCGCCTTGGAACTCGACGATTGGACGTTCCTCCGAGGCAAGTGCCTGAGGCAGATCCGTAGCCTCGATGTATTCGCCCTGAGCCAGGACCACCGCGCGCTCCACGGCGTTCTCAAGCTCTCGGATATTTCCCGGCCACGGGTGGGCCAGGAGCTGGTCGAGGGCTTCGGGGCCTAGTGCCAGGGTGTCCTTGTCGTGCAGAGCGGCGAAGCGTTGGACGAAGTGCTCGATCAGAAAGGGGATGTCTTCCTGACGGTCTCGAAGTGGCGGCAGCTCGATGTTGACGACGTTGATGCGGTAGTAGAGGTCCTCGCGGAAGCTGCCGGACTGGACCAGTTCGAGTAGGTCGCTGTTGGTCGCGAGCACTAGGCGCACATCGACTTCCCGGGTGCGGGTTTCGCCGACTCGTTCGAGCAAGCGATCCTGGAGGACGCGTAGCAGCTTGATCTGTAGCGAGGGACTGGCTGTGCCGACCTCGTCCAAGAAGATCGTGCCCCCGTCTGCCTCCTCGAACTTGCCGGCCTTGTCGCGGATGGCGCCGGTGAAGGCGCCCTTGGCGTGTCCGAAGAGTTCGCTCTCGAGCAGGGTGTCGGGGAGGGCGCCGCAGTTGACCTCGACGAAGGGGGCCGAGGCGCGGGGGCTCTGCTCGTGCACCAGGCGTGCGATTCTGGTCTTGCCGGTGCCGGACTCGCCGGTGAGGAGGACGGTGGCCCGGGTGGGGGCCACCGAGGCGACGGTTTCCAGGATCTTGCTCATGCGCTCGCTGTTGCCGATCAGCGCGCGGGCGCCATTTCGATGCTCCAGCTTCTTGCGCAGGTTGCGGTTTTCGCTCAGCAGTCGGCGCTGCTCGAGGGCCCGTTCGACGGCGATCAACAGCTCGTCGTTCATGACCGGCTTACTGAGGAAATCGAAGGCTCCTTCCCGCATCGCCTCGACTGCGCTTTCCACGGTGCCGAAGCCCGAGAGCAGGATGACGGAGAGTTCGGGTTGCTCGGCAAGCAGGCTCTCCAAGAACTCTTGGCTGCCTTGGAGTTCCCGGTCGGCGACAGCCAGATCGAAGTGCTCACGCCGGGCGCTGGCGAGCCCCTGTTCGGGATCTGTTCGCAGGGAGACTTGGTAGCCGGAGTTCTCGAGGCAGTGCCTGAGCTGGTGAGCCGCCTGGGGATCGTCTTCGACGACGAGGATGTGCGGGACCTTCATGTCGCATTCTTCGGACGCTGCTGCCGAAGGGGTTGACTCTATGCAACGTTTCCCGCGCCAGGCCGCAAAGAATCAGGGCTTGCCGCTGTTGTGCCGGCGGCGTAACTCGACGCGGATCCCCTGCAGGAGGCCCTGATCGACCAGGGCGATCACCCGAGCATCTTGTTGGGCCAGCAGGGTTCGAGCGAGGAGGCCGTGGAGGCCGAGCTCGGGGTTGCTCAGCGCCTCATCCAGAGCGAAGGGGGCGAAGAACTGTTTGGGCCTCAGACCCAGGGGGAGGCCGGGGGGATCGAGGCGGATCTCCAGGTGGCGCCCATCGCGGCGCAGGGTCAGGGGGTCTGGAGCAGGGGCTAGGTCGAGGAGGACTTGCCCCAGCGAGCTGAGGGCTTCTTCGAGCATCTCTGCATCTGCGGCGATGAGGATCTCTTCGCCGCTTTCTTCCAGGCGAATGCGACTGGGGGCCAGGGCCAGGAGGCAGCGACTCGCAATGGCGAAGGCATCGACCGCGTGCAGCCGGGGCCGGTGGGGGGCGCCGATGCGGCGGAGGGTGGTGATGCTCCGCTCCAGGCGTTGAAGCGATTCCATCGCGGCGTCGACCTGCGGTCTCGGGTCTCTCTCGGTGCCAGAGAGGATGCGGAGTAGCTGCAGGCGCCCCGAGAGGGCCGCGAGTGGGTTGGCGAGGAGGTCGGCGAGGCCTGCAAGCCAGGCGTGGGGGTTGCCCTCCCCCTCTGGCTCCTGCAGGGCTGCGCGCAGGGTCTTTGCATCGCAGGGCCACAGCAGTCGCTTCACGCCCAGTTTGAGGAGGGTGGAGTCGAGCGGCGGCGTCTCCGGTTTCACCAGCGCCAGCAGCTGTAGTTCGGGGCCAAGGGCGCGCAGGGTTTGCATCACTCCCAGCTCCTGGGGCCCGATCGCGTCGGCATCGAACCAGAGGCTGTCTCGACGCTTCGATGCCATGGCCGGTGCGGCCTCGGGGAGCTGGGCTACCCGTTCTGGCTGCAGCCCCAAGCCGAGCTCGCGCAAACGAATCGCGAGTTCGGCTGCCTCCTGGGTGCAGAGCAGGGCGAGGTGTGGCGTCGGGTCCATCTTGGGTTTGGTAAAAAGGGCGATCCTTAGGATCCTATCTCTTTAGGCGCCTGTTTGCCTGTTTTCGTTGATGTTCGGCTCGGGGGGCTCGGCGTCCGAAAAGAGACGTAGGCCTGAGTCCGTGCTTGGAGAGGATCCACGCTGGGAGTGGGATCACGGCTCGGCCTATACTCCTCCGCCTGATTGCCGGATGCAGAGCCCCAGTACCGATTCCATGAAGCACGGGAGAACCGTTGACGGTGTCCCCGACCTTTCGGTCGTGATTCCGATCTATAACGAGATCGAGAATCTCGTGCCGATGCTGGGTGCGGTGCGTCGGGCTCTTGATCCGACAGATCTCGAATATGAGCTGCTTCTTGTCGACGATGGCTCGACCGATGGGAGTCGCGAGTTGATGCGCCGCCTGGCGCAGGAGGATCCGAGGCTCCGCATCGTGTTGCTGCGCACGAACTCCGGGCAGACGGCCGCGATGGCAGCTGGCTTCGATTTGTTCCGCGGACGCTTTGTCGTCACTCTCGATGGGGATCTGCAGAACGATCCTGCCGATATCCCCCGCATGCTTGAGTATCTCCAGGAACAAGAGCTCGATGTGGTCTGTGGCTGGCGGCGTGATCGCCAGGACCGTGCCTTCACCCGCAAGGTCCCGTCGCGGGTTGCGAACTGGCTGATCCAGCGCTTTACCGGTGTGGCTATCCACGACACGGGCTGCACCCTTAAGGTCTATCGCTCCTGGGTTGTACGAAAACTCCACCTCTATTCCGACATGCACCGCTTCATTCCGGCGCTCGCTGTTGGGACTGGCGCTCGTGTCGGTGAGCTGGTCGTCAAGCACCATCCGCGACGCTACGGCCATTCCAAATACGGCATTGGCCGGATTCTGCGGGTCTTGACCGACCTTCTGGTCGTTCGCTTGATCGTCCGCTTTTCTAAGCATCCCTTGCGCTACTTCGCCCTGGCGAGCGTTCCGTTGTTCCTTGGCGGCAGCTTCCTCGCCATCCTGGGGCTCTTCCGTTTTGATCCGGAGCGAGGGCTGTCTCTAGTAGAGCGCTGGGAGAACCATTACATGACGGCCTCGATCGTAATGATGGTGGCTGCTTTCAATCTCTTCGTGCTCGGGCTGCTCGCCGAGCTCTCGGTCAGCGTTAGCGCCTACTTCGCGCGGACTGGACAGGAGCTGGAAGAGGGGCGGGGCGAGTCGCTGGTGGATAGGTCCCTATGACTGCGAAGCAGACCATGGATGAAGCTCAGGTATCGGAGGCGCTGGCCGCGCCCGAGGTCTCGGTCATCGTGCATGTCGTCGATGCTGAGGCTGACCTGCAAACCCTGGTGCGTGCCTACCAGCTGGCGCTCACCGAGCTCGGCCGCAGCCACGAGCTGGTCTTCGTGCTTGACGGTGTCGCTGGTCCTCTGATCGCCGAGCTGGAGGCCTTGCAGCGCCAAGAGAAGGGCATCAAGATCCTTGCCTTGCAGGGGCGTGGCAACGGTGAGTCGATTGCCTACCGCGCGGCCACCAGTCATGCCTCGGGCCGCTATCTGGTCACGGCGACGGACTATTTGCAGGTGGACCCTCGCAGCCTTGAGGCTCTGCTCGCTGCTCTCGATGCCGGGGCCGACTTGGTAAGCTCTTGGCGCTGGCCCCGCATCGACCCGCTGCTCAATCGGCTGCAGTCGGGCTTCTTTAACCGCTTCCTGCGTCTACTGAGCAGCGTCGAGTTGCACGATCTCAACTGCAACTTCCGGGCGCTTCGCAGCGAGGTCCTCGAAGAGATCTCGGTCTACGGCGACATGTTCCGCTTCCTGCCCATCCTGGCGCAGAAGCGTGGCTTCAAGGTTCAAGAGGTCAAAGTCCGGCACATGGAGGAGCGGGGCAAGACCGGCTTCTTCGGCTTTGGCGTCTACTTCCGCCGACTCCTGGACATTCTCGCCGTTACTTTTCTGGCCCGCTTTACCCGCAAGCCGCTGCGCTTCTTTGGCGTGATCGGTTTGGCGCTGTTTGCGGCCGGCATGCTCTTGGCAGCGCCACCGCTGGTCGAGCGAATCTTGGATCTCGGCAGTCTGCAGAACCGCCCGATCTTCTTGATGGGCGTTGTGCTGATCTCCTTTGGCCTGCAGTTCATTGGCTTTGGGCTGGTGGGCGAGATCATCATCTACACTCAGTCGAAGAACCTCCGCGACTACAAGGTCGAACGCTTTCTGAGTTCGGACCCTGGCCTTGCCGAGGAGAATCTACCGGCTCTGGATGGGGAAGAGCTTCCCATCGAGATTACCTCCCAGCAGCCACGCATGGGGCTTTCGCTGCGGCATCCAGCTCCTGGCGAGGATTCTCTTCTCGACCACTACATCGAGAATCATCCCCAAGGCACCTTCTTCCATATGTCTTGTTGGCGGAAGATGCTTGAGGAGCTACTGAATCGCCACTGCTCCATCCTGCTCGCTGAGCGTGACGGAGAGATGGTCGGCATGCTGCCGCTCTTCGACTGCGATTCCCTCTTCCTCGGGAAGATCAGTGTTTCGATGCCTTTCGCAGTCTATGGCGGCATCGTCGCCGACGACCTGGAGAGCAGCCTGCTCTTGCTGCGTGAGGCTTGCCAGCGCAGCCGCAGCCGCGGTCGCCGCTACCTGGAGTTGCGACAACGTTGGCCTTTGGACCTGCCCGAAGACTTTGATCTCGAACTCCAGCGGCGTGAACTCTACGTCGGGTACGCGAAGGATCTTCCGGAGACCGTCGAAGACTGTCTCGGACAGATCCCGCGCAAGGCACGGGCCGAAGCGCGGAAGGGACGGGATAAGAGTCAGCTCAGCTTTGCTCCGATGCACGACCTGAAGGCCTTCCATCGGCTCTTTTCCGTCAATAAGCAGAGCCTGGGCTCTCCCTGTCTGCCGCTGTCGATGCTGAAGATGATCCAGCGCCATCTCGGCGATCGCATGGTCATGCACGAGGTCTGCCTGCCGGAGGGCAAGCGCATCGCCTGCGTGATGAGCTTTCTCTTCCGAGACGAGTTGCTTCCTTACTACTCGGGGGCCCTCGCGGGTTACTCGAAGACGGGCGTCAACAACTTCATGTATTGGAAGCTGATGGAGTGGGCGGTCGAGAATGGTCTGCGTCGTTTCGATTTCGGTCGCAGCCGTGTCGGCACGGGTGCCGCGAAGTTCAAGAAGAACATGGGCTTCCCAGAGGAAGCTCTGCACTACTACTTTGCCCTTGGCGAAGGCGTCTCGATGCCAGAGTTCCACCCGAGCAATCCAAAGCTCAGCATCTATAAGCGGATGTGGAGCCGTTTGCCGGGAGGACTGGCCCGGGCGATGGGGGGGCGGGTCTTCCGCGAGTTGCCCTGAGGCTGTCTCCCGGTGTTTCAGCGGACCGTGGAGAGGATCCACTCCAGGGCTTGCTCTAAGTCCTTGGCAAAGAACTCGGGCGCCGTCCGGTCTTGGGGCCAGTCTCTGCTGTGAGCTAGCTTCGGGCCTAGGACGAGGGCAGCCTTGGCTCCGAAGTGGTGGCTGGCTTCGATGTCGCGAACCGCGTCGCCGACCAATACGCAGCGCTCAGGGTCCAAGCTAAAGACCTGGCCGGCGTGGCGGAGCATTCCGCCATTGGGCTTGCGGCAGGGGCAACTGCGGGTCAGCGCGCTGTTGCCAGCTTCGGGGTGGTGCGGGCAGGCGAGGATGGCATCGAGCTCTTCTTCGCAGAGGGCGCGGAGCTTTTGGTGGATGCGGCAGAGCTCATGGAAGTTGATGAGGCCACGAGCCAGCGCCGATTGATTGGTGACGACGATGCGGAGGAAGCCGGCCTGGCCCAGACGTCGAAGCGCGGAGACTAGGCCTGGGACCGGCTTGAGCTGGTCGGCTGAGGTGATGAAGCCCTGTTCTACGTTGAGGACTCCGTCCCGATCGAGGAAGACCGCCTTATGTCCAGGACCCTTCAACGCTCTGTTTCAAGCTGAGGGTCCTGGGGCCGCTTCTGGAAGGTGCCCTGAGGGAAGAGCCGCACGTACAGGTCGCTGGGCACATAGAACGACTCGATCGCAAAGGGAAAGAAGAGGTCGCCGACCGTCCACCACAAGGGGAAGGCTGGCGTCACCAGGTCGGGGTGCCCTTCGTCCCACTGTGAGGTTCTGAAGTCGTCCCAGTGTTTGGCGATGCGGCGTTCGGTCTCGTAGCCCTCTTTGCGGACTTCGATGAGATGGTCACCGCCCATCAGCCCCCCGAGCTCAAGCTCAGCGGGCGTGGTTTTGCCGGTGTTGATGCCGTCGACCCAGACCTCTCCACCCGCCGGATCGGAGTAGACGAAGACGCGATCCTTGGCGCTTAGCCAGAGGCAGGAGCTGAGGCATAGCGGTAGCAGGAGTAGGAGCCAGCCGAGGACCCGGCCGGCGATGCTTGCGTCTTGTCTTTGCTGCATCCTCTCTCCTCGTTTCCCGATTCAACGGATCCGTTTAGCGCACTCGTTCCACGCCCAAATTCAGTCGTCCCATCCAGCCCTTGGCTGAAGTGGCCAGCCTACTCCTTTACGCGACCGAGGAAGCTCGAATCCTCGGTGCTGATCTTGATCTTGTCTCCCACCCTGATGTGGGCTGGGGTCCGGACTTCCAGGCCAGTTTCGACTTTGACCGGCTTGGTGACGTTGGTTGCCGTGTTGCCCTTCGCCGCCTCTTCGGCCTCGATGACCTCGAGCACGACCGAGGTCGGAAGCTCGACGGAGACCGCCTCGCCATCGAAGAAGGTCACCATGATCGGAGAGTTGTCCTTGATGTAGTGCATCGAGTCTTCGATCACGTTTCCTGGCAGGACGTACTGCTCGTAGTCGGCCTCGTCCATGAAGACGTAGCCGGTGTTGTCCTTATACAGGTAGGTGCAGGACTTCTTGTCCAGGTAGGCCAGCTCGACCGAGTCGCCAGAGGCCAGGCGCAGGCGTCGCTGGTTGCCGGTCTTGAGGTTGCGAAGCTCGACGTGGTGCACGGCCTGGCCCTTGCCGGGGGTTACGTGGTCGCGCTTGGACACTTCGAACAGTTCGCCGTCCAGGATGACGGTCATGCCCTTCTTAATCTCGGGCGCGCGGGCTGTGGCCATGCATTTCTCTCTTCAGAGGGGGTCAGGAAAGCCGCGGAGAATAGCAAGCGGCGCTTGCTGCGGCACGGCTCCGTTTCTCTGGGTTCCAGGCAATCGCTTTCGACCGGGCCCCGCTCCGCCGGCTTTCTGCGACAGAAACGGCGGTTCAGCGGCCTCTTAGGGACTCCAGCCGGGCCCGGACTTCTTTGGCCAGGGGGCTCCTCGGCTCGTACTCAAGGAAGGCTTCGAAGTGCCGGGCCGCCTCCGTCTCCCGGCCGAGGCTCAGGAGTAGTTCGGCGATCTCGACATGGGCGTCTGCGTAGCTCGCTTGGATCGAGAGGGCGACTTGGAAGCTGCGCAGAGCCTCTTCCGAGCGGCCGATCTCGGCCAAAACCCGCCCGAGCACGTACCAGGCTTCGACGTAGTCGTATTCGATTTCGACGACCTGTCGCAGGCGCTGCGAGGCTTCGGCCACCCTTTCGAGGACATAGAGGACTCCGGCCAGGTGGAAGGCGATCTCGGAGTCGGGGCCGCCGCAGAGCAGTGCGTCCTCGTAGCAGTGAAGAGCTTCCTCCCAGTCGCCCCGCTCCTCCGCTTCGACACCGCGGCGGAACCAGGTCTCGCTGCGGGTGTCCGGAGCGAGCTGCGGCAGTTCGATCGACTTCAGTTCCTGTTCGGCCTGCGTTTCAAAGTCGAACCAGAGCTGGCCTTTCGAGCAGCGGAGGGTCCCGTCGCCCATCCTTGCCAGCAGCGGTCCCCGTGCGTCGAGACTGTTGATCTGGCCCAGAGCTTCGCCGGCCTCGGGATGCCAATGCGAGAGGTCCTTGAGGAAGCGGCGAATCTGGCCGGGGCTGTGCCCTTGCTTGACCAGGTTGGCGATGCTGCGCGCGCGCGCGACCTGGGGAAAGTCGAAGTAGAGCAGGCGGTGGACGATCTTGCGGGGCACGATGAGGCGATTCCGCGTCCAGCTGCGCAACTGCTGCGTCGGCACATCGAGCATCCGGGATAGCTGCTGGGTGGTGTAGAGCCGCTCCAGGTCCTGGCGCTGCTGGTCGAGTCCGAGCAGTTCGAGCAGGTCTCGTTCGCTTAGGATCGAGAGTTCTTGGCCACTGTTGCGACGCTGGATCGCGTCGCGGAGCAGCTGGGTCGAATGACCGTCCTCCTGGAGCGGCCAGCCGATCGCTCCAATCACCAGGAGCTTGGTCTCCGGCTGAACCCGGTGGTGGTGCTGGTAGCCGCTCCGCTGCAGGAGCTGGATGCACTCCTCATGCGACATCGTCGCGAAGCGTCCGGTGATCGCGACGCAGGTATCCCCGGGACCCACCAAGTGGGGTGCTTTCGCTTCCTTGCTGTCGCTGGTCTGCCTTCCCTTTGCCATGGCGGCGGAGTATAGCGGCGTCTGGCCCGGACTCGTCACCTGCTCGCAGGGGCATCGTTCATATCCTCGAAGCGGAAGTCGCTCTCTTCGGCGAAGCTGAAGAAGCGATCAGCGCCCAGGACCAAATGGTCCAAGAATCGGATGCCAAGGAGCTGGCCCACCTCACGCAAGCGTTCGGTCACAGCCCGGTCTTCGTTGCTGGGCGCGGGGTCGCCGCTCGGATGGCTGTGTCCGACGACGATGGCGGCGGCCCCGCATCGGACTGCGGGCCTATAAACCTCGCGCGGGTGGACCAGGCTCGACTGCAGGGAGCCGATGCTGATGAGTCGCGAGCCGATCACCCGGTGCTTGGTGTCGAGGAAAAGGGCGTGGAACTCCTCTCGTCCTGGTGCAAAGAGCTGTCCCCGCAGGTGGCCTGCGGCCTCACTGGCGCTGAGCAGGGACTGCCCACGGCGCAGGGAGGTCCTGTGCACCCGGCGTCCGAGTTCGATCGCCGCGACCAGGCGGCTGGCGAGCTCGGGGCTCAATCGCGCCTCGATCTCGCGGGGTTCTCGTTCGCGAAGTGCCTCCAGGCCCCCGGGGTCTGGGGCGAGCAGCTCGTGCAGCCGTCCTGCCTCAGGGCCAAGCAGCAGTCGCAGCAGCTCGGGGTCGCTGAGGGAGCGCGGACCAAAGCCGCGCAGCTCGGCCAGCTGTGGAGAATCGGGTCGGGTCGGAGGCTGGGTCACACTCTGCGCTCACGCTTCGCTGTTCCGGGGGGGCAAGAACTGAGTGACCCAACGGGGCCGGGGTTTCTCGCAAACTCGGATTTCCGCCGGGCCTGGGCTGTGGGCTGGCTGCTTTCAGCGGACGGGTCTCGGCGCCTCTTGGTCGAGCTCAGTCGCCAGGCTCCGCCCCGGGGCAAAAACGCAGGAACTCGTCGAGCGCTGGCCCGGGCTCTCGCAAGTCGGGCCAATGCGGGAAGCTTCGGCAGTGCCCGGGGCGGGCCGGGTAGACCTGGCAGCGTGCTTGCCAGCCCTCCCGTTCGAGGAAGACACACTCGGGGGCTCGTGGGCCGTCCTTGAGCAGCAGGTCCTCGCCGGGCCCGGAGCGGCAATAGCGGGCTCGGAAGGCCTCCGCTTCGAGCCCGAGCAGCTCAGCGATGGCCAAGACGTCGCTCGGGGACAAACGCACCCTCCCCTCCGGGCGGCTGCAGCAGTTGCCGCTGCGGCGGCACCTGTGCCGGAAGGGCCATGCCGAGCCGAGTTCCGTGTCCTGTGTTTTGGTCATGAGCCGGAATCCCGGTCGATGTGCCCGTCGATGCGAAAGGATCCCCCTAGCGAAGAGCGAAGCCGAGCCCAGAGCAAGCTTCTCCACCCGTGAAGGGGAGAGCTTCGCTTCGAAGTTTGCTCACTGCGATACCTGGTTGCGGGACGGCACTGGGCATCCACGCGGGGGGGGGAGAGGCGAGGGCACTCACCGGATTGACCTTATTCGTTTTAAGAATGGTCCTTGCGCCAGCCGATGAGATTTCAGCTTTTCTTTGAAGAGGGTATTTGATGAGGCGCGGACTCCTTTTTATCTCTGCAACGATCTTGTTTGCACTCGGTTTGGTTTTGAGCGCCGACTTCATCATGAGCCTTGGGCTGATGCGTGGATCGTTAACGCATGAGAATGAGCTTGTACGTAAGTCCGCTAATATGGAGATCGTTATATATCGATGGGGAGCGTGGATCCTTGCCTCTTTGTTGCTCGTCACTGGATTGTTCTGGGGTCGTTTGATCAATACCAAGTGGGTGCTTGATACGGCACAACTGGGCTCGAAAGTGAGCGCCGAGATTCGTCGGCATTTCGGCTCCATTTGGAATCGATCTCTGCTAATTGTTCTCATCGGCCTCTTCGGGATCGGCCTCTATCTTCGTTTTGGCAAGGATCTGTTCCCACTCGAGTACCTGGCCGCCATTAACCCCGAGGACGGAGTGATCGAATGGTCTTCGGCGGCTATCGTTTTGTTCGCCGCCCTGCTGTCGGGGCGTATTGCCCTGCATGGACAGGCCACACGCGCCCAGGTGGGAATGCATTGCTTCTTGGCCTTGCTGTTCTTCGCGATGTGTGGAGAAGAGATTAGCTGGGGGCAGCGGGTGCTAGGTTTTGAGACCCCGGAAGCCCTTCAAGGCATCAATGTCCAGGGTGAGTTCAATCTCCATAACGACTTTGGGTACTTCTTCGACCACCTGTTTGTTTTGTGCTTCTTCCTTTGGGGCTGCGTTGTTCCCCTGCTTCGCAAATATTCAGATTTCTTTCGAGGATTATTCCTTCGCGTAGGACTGCCGGTCCCCTCCTTGGGACTCGCCTTCGGGATGTTATTGATTTCGATGGTCCAGGACGTTCTCGTGTATCGTCTGGTTGACCCCATGCCTTATCTGCGGGTCCCTGAGCTTCGGGAACTCTTATCCTCGCTAGCCTTTGCGCTGCTGATGTTCGAGGTGCTGCGCTTGCTCCGCTTGCAGGGCACGGGGGCAGCGGATAGGCAGATCGAAAGCTCAGCTAAGGTCCGCGTGTTAGCGAAGGGACAGGACCCGTTCGGCCTCGGACACGCCACTCAAGCAGCTCCCGGCCCAGCGCCTTCGCTCAGCGGCGGCGCCGCCGATGAGGAGATCGTTTGATCGAGCGGCGCCTGCGGGCGGCGCTCGGGGGGCGCTGCTGCTCAGGAGTATGCTCTTCTGTAGCGAAGCCGCATTTCTCGTCCAGCTCAGCGACGAGTTCGGCTGGGTCCTGGAAGCGAATCTCCCGGTCCTTGGCCATCATCTTTTCGATAAAGTAATGCAGCATCGGGCTGTGGCCGAGTTCGCGCAGTTTGCTGGAGTCGAGTTCGGTGTCGACCTGGCTGAGCAGGACCTCGCGAGCTTCGCCGAGGAAGGGTGGCTGGCCGGTGGCCAGGTGATAGACCGTGGCCCCCAGGGAGTAGATGTCGGCGCGTGAGTCGAGGTCGCTCTGCCCGAGGGCCTGCTCAGGGGCAATGTATTGGACGGTGCCGACCGTGGTCTCGCCACCGGCGGCGGCCCCGGCCTTGACTGAGAAGCCGAGGTCGATGATCTGGATGCGGCCGTCTTTGCGCCGCATCAGGTTGCCCGGCTTGAGATCGCGATGCACCAGGCCCTGCTCGCGTAGGTAGCACAGGGTCTTTGCGACCTGCCGGGCTAGGTCTAGGGCCGCAGTCTCGTCCAGTACTTCGCCGCGCAGGAGCAGGTCTTCGAGGTTTTCGCCGCTGACGCACTCCATGGCGACGAAGATCGAGCCCTGGTCACGGGCCACCCGGTAGCCGTGCACGAGTCCGGGATGCTGGAGCTGACAGAGTTGCTGGGCTTCGAGGACGAAGCGCTCGAGGGCATGGCGCTTGCGGGCCAGCTCCTCGCGCAGGATCTTGAGGGCGACGAGGCTGCCGTCCCTGCGATCGCGGGCGCGGAAGACCAGGGCCGTGGCCCCCGACCCCAAGCGCCCAAGGATCTCGTAGCGGGTGAGCTGGGGCTGTTCGCCGACCCGGTTGCGGACGAGGCGTTTGGCTTCGGAAGGGCTCAGGACCTTGCCCCTGGCCAGTAATGCCGCAAGGCTCTCTTGCTCTTGGCGCATGGCCAGCAGGCTGCGGGCCTTGTCCGCATCCAGAAAGCCGTGATGCACGAGCAGGGCCAGGATTTCGCCCTCGTCGGGTGTCATTCGGGCCAGCCTAGCAGACCCTTGGAAAAGTCGGGAGGAAGAGCCGGTGAGCGAAGTCGATGAGCAGAAGCCGGAGCGGCGGCAGCGCCTGCGATTGACCATCAACGGCAGCGAGCGCGAGGAACTCGGGCCGCTGACGGTGCGAGAGCTGCTCGATCGGCTCTCGCTGCCGAAGAGCGGGGTTGCCGTGGAGCGCAACAAGGAGATCGTTCCCAGGGATCGGCACGCGGAGCAGGAGCTCGCCGACGGCGACCAGCTCGAGATCGTGACTCTGGTCGGAGGTGGTTGAGATCGGTCCTGGTTTCTCCTGGCGGGCACGCGAGAATGCTCGGTTTCGAACGCCAACTCTCCGACGACCCTAACCCGAAGCGTAACGATGACCGAGCAGCCCCAAGGTGGCGCCTTCCGCGATCTCTCGCAGCCCGAAGACCGGCCTCTCGTGATCGGCAAGCACGAGTTTTCCTCGCGTCTCCTGGTCGGAACCGGCAAGTATGCGAGCTACCCGCAGATGGCCGAGGCCCTCGATGTCTCGGGCACCGAATGCGTCACCGTCGCGGTGCGGCGCCTGGACCTGGATGCGCCGAAGGGCGAGGGCCTGCTCGATTATTTGGATCGCGAGCGCTACACCCTGCTGCCCAATACGGCGGGCTGCTTCAGCGCCGAGGACGCGGTGCGGGCGGCGCGGCTCGGCCGTGAGCTCGGCCTCAGTGACCTGGTCAAGCTCGAAGTGCTCGGCGATACGCGGACCCTGCTGCCTGATCCGGTGGGCACGCTCGAGGCGGCCAAGCAGCTGGTCGACGAGGGCTTTACCGTCCTCTGCTATACCAGCGACGATCCGATCGTCGCCCGGCAACTGCAGGATATTGGCTGTGCCGCGGTGATGCCGGCCGGCTCGCCGATCGGCTCGGGCCAGGGGCCGATCAATCGCCTCAATCTGCGTTTTATCCTCGAAGAGCTCAGCGTGCCGGTCCTGGTCGATGCCGGCGTCGGAACCGCCAGCGATTGCGCGGTCTGCATGGAGCTGGGCGCGGACGGCATCCTCCTCAATACCGCGATCGCCGGCGCCAAGCATCCGATTCGCATGGCGCGGGCCATGAAGCTGGCGACCGAGGCCGGCCGCGAGGCCTTCCTTGCCGGGCGCATCCCCAAGAAGCCCTATGCCACGGCGAGTTCGCCGAGCACTGGGGTCATCGGTTCTACGCCATCGATCCCGGGCGAGTGAGCCTTGGCCAAGATGGAGGATAGGGAGCCGGGTAGGGGCCCCTGGCCCGTCGCTGCCTGGAGATGGCATGCGGTGCTGGGTTTTGGCCTGGCGGGGCTACTTTTGCTGCAGCTCGGGATACTCGGGATCATGCTGCTGCTGGGCTATGAGCTGGGCCAGCGCCCTCCCGTCGACGGGCGCCTGCTCTTTGGCTCCTTGCCGGCGCAGCTCTTCTGGATCCTGAGCATTCCTTTGCTCGCCACTCTTCTCGATCGCGAGAACGGCTGGCGCAGCCTCGGCTTTGCCGGGCGGCCTCTGAGAGAATTCTCGCAGGGTCTGCTCTGGTACCTGCCGATTGGCGTCACGGTGTGGGGGGGCATCCTCGCCTACCGCTTGCTTTGGACCTATCTGGCTGGGGAAGAGCTTCCCGATCAATTCGCGGTCGAGCTGGTGAGGGACGAGAAGCTAAGGCCCATCCTCGTCGGCGCGATCTTCCTGCAGGTCGCGGGGCTCACTGCCTTGGCGGAGGAACTCTTCTTCCGCGGCCTATTGCACGGCTGGCTGCGTAAGCATCTCCGCCTCTGGCCTACGGCTTTGGTTGCCGGAGCGATCTTCGGTCTCGTGCACGGCCTTGAGTTTGCGGTGCCGATCACCCTCTTTGGCGTGCTGCTGTCCTGGCTCCGCGAACGTGTCGGGCTTTTGGCCTGTGTCGCGGCGCATCTGGTGCACAATGCCTCGGTCCTCGTCCTGGTCCGTTATCTGAGCTACTGAGCCCTCATTATGGAAATGCCCGAAGAGATCCCCGCGATGCGCCGTTTTGACAATATGCGCGGGCTGTTTCATCAGACCGAGAGCGGCGCCTTTGTGGCCAATAACGCGATTGTTGTTGGCGATGTACGGCTGGGAAAGAACAGCAGTGTTTGGTTTGGCTGCGTGATTCGAGGTGACGACGAGCCGATCGAGATCGGCGAGAATAGCAATATCCAGGATCTCTCCTGCCTACATGTCGACTACGGCTGTCCGCTGCTGATCGGTCCCAACGTCACGGTGGGGCACAAGGCCATGCTGCACGGCTGCACGGTCGAGGAGGGGGCTTTGATCGGGATCGGCGCCATTCTGCTCAACAACTGCCACATCGGCGCGGGCGCCATCGTCGCGGCTGGTGCTGTCGTTGGCGAAGGCGTGCGGGTGCCGCCGCGTTCGCTGGTGATGGGGGTGCCGGCCAAGGTCAAGAAAGAGGTCAGCGAGGAGCAGGCCGCCCGGGCAAAGCTCGGGGCGAAGCATTACGTCGAATGTGCCCAGCTTTTCCTGTGAGGCCCCGCGTTATGAGCCAGCACGATCCGGTGATCGCCCCTTCGCTGCTCTCGGCCGACTTTGCCCGGCTCGGGGACGAGCTGCGCCGCAGCGAGGATGCCGGTGCCGATTGGCACCACGTCGATGTCATGGATGGGCACTTCGTCCCTAACCTGACGATTGGGCCGCTCGTCGTCGAAGCGCTGGCCAAGGTGGCGCGCATCCCTCTCGACGTGCACTTGATGATTACCGATCCTTGGAGCTATGGGCCGCAGTTCGCAAAGGCGGGGGCGGCTCGCGTCGGCTTCCACGTCGAAATGCTGAGCGGAGTGGGAGCGCTTCCCGGGCGCTACGCCGATTTGCCGCAGCGCCCGGTTTCCGAGGGCATTGCCCTCTGCACCCAGCTGCGTGAGCAGGGCGCATCGCCGACGATCACGATCAACCCCGACGTCGAAGTCGAGCAGCTAGCGCCCTTGCTGCCGCACGTGGATATGGTGCTGGTGATGAGCGTGTATCCGGGCTTTGGCGGTCAGAGCTTTATCCCGGAAGTGCTGCCCAAGCTCCGCGCTCTTCGCGAGCGTTATGGCTTCCAAGGCCGTCTCCAGATCGACGGCGGGGTCTCGTCAAAGACCATAGAAAGCTGTGCCCAGTATGGCTGCGACAGCTTCGTCGCCGGTTCGGCCCTCTATGGCGCCCAGGACATGGCGGCAGAGATCCGCCTCTTTCGCGAACGGATCGCCGGGGCTCGTAGCTGAGCGGGCGTCAAGAAACGCTTACGTGTGCGATCTATCCCTGTGAGAGGCGCTCCTCGCTTTCCTGCTGCTCATGCTCCGAGCCCTTCGCCGGGGGATAGGGCGGGGCCGAGGAGGGCCTGCCGATCGGCGGGGTTCAAAAAGGTCCTATGCTTCTTGTCTGCCCTTCGCTGGACCTGTGCTGGCCATGAGTTCTTGGATGATCTGGGCGCAGTACATCTGCATGCGCGGCATATGGAACGGGCCCTTCCAGAGATTGCCTTTGAGGGGGGAGCTGGCGCTGCCGTCGCGGTGCAGGTAGCCGAGCCACTCGCCGTATTCTGGGTCGTGGAAATGCTGGTAGGCCCAGTCGTGGAGGAGAGTGTGCCAGCGGGCGTACTTGGCGTCGCCGCTGAGCTGGTAGGCCAGCAGGGTGGCGATAATCCCTTCGTTTTGCGGCCACCAAAACTTCATGTCGTGCCAGTATTCCTGGACTGGCTTGTTGTGGACATCGCGGAAGTAGAGGATGCCGCCGTGGCTTTGGTCCCAGCCGCGCTCCCACATGTAGTCGAGCATGCGGCAGCCTAGATTGATGAGCTGAGCATCGTGATCGCGGTGCTTGGCTTCGTGCAGGATAAACCAGGCGCCCTCGATGGCGTGGCCGGGGTTGAGGGTGCGAAAGTCAAAGTGCTCGAGTACTTCGCCGGCCGGGCCGACGTTTTCCATTACGCAGCGGATATCGTCTTTGACGAAAAAGCTCTCGATGGTTTCGATGGCTTGGTCGATTACCGTCTCCGCCCGGTCAAAGCCGATGCATTCGCGCAGCGTCTGCGCTGTGACCATGGCAATCATCGGCGGGCCCATGCTTTGACCCGTGCGAGCGCTGGTGAACTTCGGCTCGGGGCGGTGGCAAAGGAAGGCGTCCAAGCACTGCACGGATCGTTCGGCAAGCCGGCCGTTAGCTGTTGCCTTGGCATAAGCGGCAAAGGCAATGGCCGCGAAGCTCTCGGAGAAGGCGTAACGACGCTTGCGGATGGGGCTGCCATCGCGGGCGACGTGGAACCACATGCGCCCGTCTTTGGGGTCGAAGCCGTGCTCTTCGAGAAAGCGGATGCCACTGCTTGCGGCATCGAGCCAGCGCCTGCGCGGCTCTTCGGTGCTGCTAAGAGAACTGTTGTAGAGGGTGCTGAAGAGCCAGGCGCTGCGGCCCTGCTGCCAGATGCCTTTATCACTATCCAGCAGCGTCCCATCTCGGTCGCGTGCGGTCATATAACCGCCGTGCTCCGGGTCGATGAAGTCCGGGCAGCGCTCAAGCCAGAACGGCAGCGTGTCGTCGAGCAGCGCCCCGCGATAGTCCCGGTCTAACTGCGCCAAGCGTTCGGCTGAGATCGCCTTGTTTGGGCTTGCGGCGGTCATTCCGTCTCCTTGGGCTCTCGGAGTTTCACCGTGTGCAGGGTCAGGCCCCTTAGGTCGCGTTGCGAACCGGGCAGGACAAGACTGGCCAAGTAGCCAAAGACCACGCAGGAGGCGATGCCGATCGCCGCGTAGAGGTAGCCGTTGACCTGCGTTTGCTTCCAGACCGTGACCATGACCGCGACGCCGAGCAGGATGCCGAGCAGGGCCCCGTATCCGCTGGCCTTACGGGTGCAGACTCCGAGGATAAAGAGCCCGCCGAGCGCGCCCATAAACATGCCGATGACCTTGAAATACTCGTTAAAGAGCGAGCGGATATTCGGATCGACAAAGATCAGGGCGGCCGCCGTTCCGAGCAAGCCCATGAGCAGGGTCAGGAGCCGGGCGGCGCCGAGGTAGGCCTTTTCCGTCTTGAGCAGGTGGAAGGGCCGGAGGAAGTCGGTCACCAGGGTTGTTGCCGTCGAGTTCATGCTGGTGGAGACCGTCGACTGCGCCGCGGCGAAGATGCCGGCGACGATGAGACCGGCGAGTCCCAGCGGCAATTCCGTGGCGATGAATTGCGGGAAGATCTGATCGTTTTGCAGCGCCGGGTCCAAGCTCTCGGGGTGGCTGCGGTAGAAGGCGTAGAGCCCAGTACCCAGGAGGAAGAAGAGCAGCGCCCCTGGGATGGCCATAACGCCGTTGGCCCAAATCGACTTCGCTGCGGCCTTACTGTCCTTGGTCGTCATATAGCGCTGCACGACGGCCTGGTCGGAGGTGTAGCTCGAGATGTTTTGCCCCAGGCCGCCGAGGACAATGACCCAGATCGCGGTTGTCGAGATGCTGTTTGAGGAGAAATCGAAGTTGAACAGCGTGAATTTATCCGCGGCGCGGCCCGACTCGATCATGCCCGATAATCCGCCGTCCACGCCCATGAGGATAAAGATCAGGCAGAGCAGCGCGCCGCCCAGCAGCACAAAGGTCTGGATGGTGTCGGTCCAGATCACGGCTTCGATGCCGCCGAGCGTGCAGTAGACCAGGCAGAGCAGGCCCATGAGTAGCACGGCCGCCGCCGGCGATAAGGGGGTCACGGCTGCCAGCGCCAAGGCGGTCAGGGCCATGACGATGCCCATGCGTCCGATGTGGAAGAGAGTAAAGAGACCGCTGGCAAAGAGCCGTGTCGGCAGGTTGAAGCGCTTGCCCAAGTATTCGTAGGCGCTCGTTGCATCAATCCGGCGGAAGAACGGCATCGCCACATAGATCGCGATCGGCGCCGTCGCCAGGATTAGGAACATCCCCGGATACAAAACCCAGTCGGTGGCGAAGACCAGGGCCGGCAGTGCGACGTAGGTGAGCGAGCTGAGCATCGTCGCGTAGATCGAGCAGGCCGCGGCCCACCAGGGGATCTGCTGGCCGCCACGGAAGTAATCGTTCGTCGATTTGTTTTTGAAAACAAAGAAGATGCCGACGCCGACCATGCCCAGGAGATAAACGATGAGCACGGCCATATTGACGGCGCCAAACGATCGTTTGCGGGCTTCGATCCGCATCGACCAGGCCTTGGGCGTCCGCACCCGCGGAGCCACCTCGCCGCTGACCAGCACGATTTGCTTGTTCCACCAGACTGCGGGCGTGGTCACCGGGTTGGCGACTTCGGCGGGTCGATTGCCCAGGCTGGCCCAGGCGTCGGTAATCGTGTGGTAGCGGTAGACCGGCTTGGGGAAGCCCGGATGTTGGTATTCGCGAGCGGGGATGCCCGAGCCCAGCATCGCGATGAGTGCCGAGGCGTCGGCATAGGCCGGGACCACGATGCTGGACTGGCCAAAGGCGATCGCCGTGCCGGCCATGAGCGGGGTGGGGCTGTCGGCGCGTCGTTGCCAGGTCTGCGTCTGGGGGTCGTAGGCCCAGCAATCCTTGAGGAAGGCCAGGTTTGCCGGGCCGCCTGCTTGGAAGTGGCGTCCGCCGACGACATAGAGCTTGCTGCTGCGTCCGTCGTGCTGGGCGGAGACGAGGTGGAAGGCCCGCGCTGGCGCCGGCAGATCGGGAAGGCTCTGCCACTGCGCTTTGTTATCGGCTAGGTCCAGGCGGTAGACCTTGCTGGTCGCTGACTGGATGCTGCGGTTCGTTTGGCCGGCGATTACGTAGAGCATGGCGCCGATCCGTGCCGCCCCGCCGCTGCTGATGGGGGTGGGCAAACTGGGCAGCTCGCGCTGGCTCAGCGCCCTGCCGTCCCAGCTCAGCGCGAAGACTTCGGCATAGGCTCGTTGCTGATCCTCGCCGCCGATACAGATGAGCTCGTCGCCATAGCTCAGCGATGCGCCGTAGCCGAGCGCCCGCCGCAGTTTGCCGACCTCGATCCATTGCGCTTTGGGGCTGGGTAGGACGAAGATGCGGTCGTGGTAGCGTTTGGCGTTGTCAAAGTAGGGCTTGGCGAAGTTCGCCCCGCCGGCGAATACCAAGGCTCCGTGACTGCACCCGGCGAAACCGCCGGCGAAGCCGATTTCATCGGGCAGGTCAGGCAGGGCCTGCCACGAGACCTGCGCCATAACCCTCGGCCCTGAGAGCAGGGCGGCGAGCAGCAGCATGGTTCGGAAGAGCGTTATCAAATACATATCCAGCTTCCTTGCCCCAAGCAGATCCTTGGCCCAGAGCGCCGATACCCACGGGGAAGGCTCACTCGACCCCACGATCGCCCCCACGATCGACCCCTGCGCCGTAGAGCGCCGCAAGCGCCTCATCCGGCTACATCTGCCACCCTCCATCGCCGAAGGCCGCCTCTCCGTGATGCAAGATGGATCATTCATACGAGGCTAGTTCGTTTGAAATCAGATATGTGATGATACCCAGCTTCTCTGAGCTTGTTGGCGATCCTATTCAGTCCGGCTTTGCTTTTGGCAACCTCCGGCACCTCACTTGGCAACAAGACGGTTACGGGCACCATGCGAACAGGCGACAAAGGTGTATCTGGAACGATTTTGGGGCGACCTTTTGCTATCATCCCAAAAATAACTCCGACACTTCCGTTTGGGGTTAATATCTCGTCTGGAATAGCGTCGCTTGAAACAGGGATTTCAGAAGACGCAACATTGATTTCCTCAAGCAGTCTGGAGATCCCGCCCCAGTCTGCGACCCGCCTTGCTGTTTGTTCGATGAGTGCAAAGGCGGCAGATGACATGATTTCATCGAAGGCTAGATCCTGCCTGCCTTTCACCTCGATGAAAACCTCTATTTCAAATCCGTTGCGTTGTTCGGTTTTGTCTTCATTGAATGGATCGGAAAGCCCGTCTGATGCTATAATCAAGCTGTCTGCCGTGCGGATAATTTTGAAAGCCTGCCTGCCGCTCGGCCATGGGGGTGCCCCCAAAAACATAGGGTTGATGATGTATGAAATTACATCTGGTTCAACAGCCCCGATTTTCTCCCAATATGCTTGAAGGGTATCATAGGTTTCTTGGTACGCTGGGTCGTCGGGGGCGCGATGACTTGGCTCTGTCGGCGGCTCAGGATTATCCTTGTCGTTATTGAGCATTGATTTGCAGTTGTTTGGTTATTGGTGATTAGTTATTTGTTTTTAGTTATCGGTGTCTTCCTCGAAGCAAATGACATCTTATTGTTGTCTGACTTTGGTGTGCAGGGTAGCGAATTCATTTCGCTCCGCAACTATTCCTGCAAGCTGTGATTGCATTTATGAGGGGAAGGAACTGCCCTGCGGTAGAGCGTTGCCCGGAAGAACGTTGTCCGGAAGAACGTTGCCCGGAAAAACATTGTGCGCCGCGTTATCAAAGTCATGAGTTCTTATCCGGGGAGGGGGCTGCGGCGACGGAGGAGGATTCACTCTCGTAGGTCGGCTCCATGAACCTCCCGGCCCTGACCCGTTCAAAGAGCTCAAGCCGGCGCTCCGGGGAGAGGTTTTGCATGGGGGCTCGAACCGGGCCGCAGTCGACACCGCGCAGTGACATCAGGGCTTTGCCCGCCGCGAGTACCCCATACTCAATGAGTAGGTCGACCAACTCGATCACGCGCTGGCCTTGCCTCTGGGCGTGTTGGTGCTCGCCGCGTTTGAAGGCCTGGATCATGTCCAGATAAAGCGGCGCTGCATAGTTATAGGTGCTGCCCACGGCCGACTCGGCGCCATAAGCCAGCGCCCCGAGTAGCAACTCGTCTACGCCCCACATCACTTCGTATTGCGTTGCAAAGCGATCCTGGCAACGGGCAAAGGCCTGCAGGTCCGGGTCGGTAAACTTCACACCAGCAAAACTCGGGATCTGGGCGGCGCAGGCCTCGATCTGCTGGACCGGGTCGATGCTCACTCCCGAGAGGCCGGGGATGTGGTAGATGTAAAACGGCAGCTTTGGAGCGGCCGCAGCGATCGGCGCGAAGAAGGCCGCCAGCGCCTCTGCCGAGCCCGGGCACAGGAAGGACGGCGCCACCGCCGCCACCGCGTCGAGCCCCGCTTCGCCCGCGTGCCGCGCCAGGTGGATGGCGTCCTGCTGGCAGTTATGCCCGACGTGGGCAATGCGCTTCAGTGGCGTCTCGACCCCTGCCCAGGCCTCCTGCAGCGCCATCCGCTCCGCGCTGGTCATCGAGCACCATTCGCCCGTCGTCCCGCCAAGGAATACGCCTACCACACCGGCCTGCGCGAGTTCCGCCGCCTGCCCTGTAATCGCCTCAAGGTGCAAGGAGGCATCCTCGTGCATCGGGGTGTGCAGGGCCGAGATCAATCCTCTGAGATTCAGCTTCATGTGGGATCCCTTCTGAAGGCAAGACTGCTGCACGCTACGCCTTCGCCTCTCCAAACACATGGCGCATCAGCAAAGAGTCTGGACCAGCCACCTGGACGAGCGTGCCAGCCGACTGCTTTGCCTCACTAAGAGGGGCTGGGGGTCACAATACTAGCCCTGAAATAAGCGCAAAAAAGCACTGAGGCCCGCACTCGCTGCGCTATGCATGTGTTTACCAACAAAACGCATCGCCAGGAGGGGGCCTCAGG
>PDWJ01000522.1_pt1 | contig 55986 bp, 46 predicted proteins | sample 1430881 | NCBI WGS metagenome assembly PDWJ01 (sample SAMN01162460, study PRJNA174530) | Oral metagenome, whole genome shotgun sequencing project. | biome: Marine environment; feature: Marine mammal; material: Swab sample of the gingival sulcus; isolation source: swab sample of gingival sulcus...
TATGAAGAATTGATGAATTCCTATGCACTTACAGCACCCAAAATAGCAAATTTAATTAAATTTTTCAAGGAATTATTGATTGTTCAGCAGGCCCTAATTGGGTCCACCGCCCATTTTATTATTTTTTGGGATAGTATGCTTATAACAAGAGGAAACGTCTCATCGGTATATTGCTTTGTAAAACTTTTTTCAGGATCGACTAAAAAGTTCTCATGTTTTTATGCAACCATGGCTTTAAATCACCGGCTGTTGTGCAAAAGTCAGGTATTCGAGGTCCCGGACATTGATATGCAACTGGTGAAAGGCCACCATCAACGCAATCAGGCAGGCGTAGGTATAACCGTATCCGTAGAATGCGAAACCCAGCACAATGGACAATGTGCTCAATCCCGCATTGGCAGCCACGAAAACGACGCTGACCACCAGAACCGCCCGCCGCAGGTCAAAGTAGAACAGGATGATGACATTGATGCAGAGCAGGATTTGCAGAAAAGATCCGATCAGGACGATACGGAACAAGGGGATCTGCATGGGAGACAGTCTGGCCAAAGCAACCAGCGTGGGTGCGAAAATGAGGCAGAACACGGTCACCGTGCCCTGCACCACAAAAACATCACGGATGCTCCCCTTCAAGGCATCCACCATGTCGCTCTTCTCTTTGAGAATCTCAGCCAGGCTCCTTTTACCGATCACCTTGGCGTAGTACTGCCGGTAATGCTGGTAGAAAACCGTCTCGATTTTCAGCAAAAAAATCGCCATGGCCGGAACGATGGTCAGGTAGGCGAAAAAAACCGGCGCCTCATAGATATCATGGGTGGCGAACCAGGGGACGATGATACGCGCGTCGGGTGCCATCCAGAATACGAATTTATCGACCCAGATCCCTATGTTGAAAAGAAATCCGACCCCCACCAGATCCCCATACCTGATGAAATACATTAAAAAATCCCGATTCCAGAGCCTGCCGGGAGGAAACTCAACGATCACTTTGGCCAGAATCCAGAACAGGGTGACCGCCTGTCCGATCAGGTAGCCGGCCAGGTAGCCTTCGGTGCCCATGCTGCGGCCCAGATAGAATGCGGCGGCAATGCTGAGAACAGCTCCCAGGGCGAAGGCGTTGACGATGCCGTTATAGTCCTTGATGGCCGACAGGAAGATCATGCAGAGCCAGATCATACTGATAACGAGAAACAGCATCACCCCCAGCATTTTGTGCAGGAAGGAAACCTGGAAAAAAAAATAGCTGCCGGCAGCGAATGCGGAGCCCGCGGTCAGCACCAAAACGCTGCAGGTGAACAGGGTGGATAAAATGGTGTCGATCTGTTTTTCATACAGCCGGTCGGCCATGTAGCGCGTGGCGATCAATTGTACAATGCCCAGCAAAATCAAGGAGAAGGCATAGGTATAAACCACGGTGGAGCGAAACAGGGCGTGTTCCAGGCGCGTCAACCCCGCCCCCTGATAGATGCCCAGAACCGCCAGGCAAACGATGGACATGAGCCAGGGTCCGGACGAGACCATGGCGGCATACATGTAGGCCGTCAAGTCTCCCAGAAACGTCTGGCGATTGAGTATTTTTTTCAGTTCGAAGCCGATGCCGGCCATGATGAAACCTCTATATCAACCATGAGGCATACCCCAATGTTGCATAATCCAGTGCTGCCAGAGGAGCCCAGTAACGTGCTGCGGCGTTAGTCCCTGCGCCCTGGCGCTGACGCCCCTCGGCTTTTTCAGCGGTGGGGCAGACCCTCATGTGGCGTCCATAAATATTTTATATATCTCCCGATACTTCCGATTCAGTTCCGCTTCCTGATAGTAACGCCGCACCCGTTCCCTGCCGGCCATGGCCATTTTCTCACGCAGGGGGGGATTGGATAGAATATCGGCGATACCAGCCGCCGTTCCCACGGGGTCGGCCACCGATGTAACCACCCCCGACGGCCCGATCAGCCGGTCGCTTCGGGTTCGCCCTTCGAGCAGTTCCCGGCAAGAACCCACATCGGATGCCACCACGGGAATACCGGCACAATTGGCCTCCAGAATCACCAAAGGCTGTGCTTCACTGACACTGGTCAGGACGAGCAGATCCAACCTGGGATAGTATGCCATCACATCAATCCGGCCGGTGAAGGTCACGATCTCCTCTATACGGAGAAGCTGCACCAGCTCCTGGCACTCCCGGTAATAGTCCGGATCCTCGTCAGTGGGCCCCATGATGAAAAAGCGTATCCGGGGCAGACGCAATGAAACGATTTTGCATGCCCGCAGGAAAGTCTTCACGTCCTTGATCGAAACCACCCGTCCCACGAATCCCACCCGAAAATCCGTTTTTTCCCTTTCGGCCGCATCGAATGCGGCCGGCTTCAATGCCTGGAACCGCTCGATATCGATTCCGTTGGGAATGATTTCGATCTTGTCCGGGTCGGCGCCTTCGGCAATCTCCAGTTTCCGGTTGCCGCCATACAGGGTGAAGATCCGGTCGGCCTGCCGGTAGGTCATTTTTCCCAGGGTTTCGAACATATTGATCCACAACCGCTGAAATGCATTTACGTCTTTTTGCACCCGCACCCGATCCCCTCCGGGCATGTAAATCCACTCGGCCTGGGAAATTTCGATTTTGCGTTCCTTGGTGTAAATTCCATGTTCGGTCAGCAGCATGGGACGTTTGTGAATCACCTTGGCCATGACGGCCAGCATGCCCGCAAAACCGGTTGAAATCGTATGATAGACGCGTGCCCGCGGAATGGCCGTTCCCAGAATTTTGAACATGGGCAGGTGGGTGAACCGAAAGGTCCAGAAATAATCGATGAACGAAATGGTGTTGCTGTCCGGCCGGTACTGATCGACCAGAAGCGACCAGGCCTGCCTGCCATGCATCAAATCCGGGATGGACAGACCGCTGCGTTTCGGATGCTGAAACAGGTCAACGATTTTTTCAAACTGCCCATACTCCTGCCGCTGCATCGCTTCATGAAACGCCCGCATCAGGGCCACATGCTGCCGGCGCTGGATGCGTGTGGCCTTGGCAGACGGCGCCATCTGATAATCGTGGATATAAACGATCTTCTCCAACCGGAAATTATCCGGCATTTCATACTTGATGTCCCGGGTCTCTTTCTCGGACGGAAATATCGAGACGGCACAAAATTGAATGTCCGGAAGGGCACGGACCAGGTTGTGAACCCAGGTGCTGACACCGCCGGAAACATACGGATAGGTTCCTTCCAGAATCAGGCATACATCATAAATCGTCGAATCCGGCATCACGTCAGGCCCCTGTCCGTTGGGTGGACGCCCAGAAATTGATCATGATCGTTTCCTGGACCGAATGCGCCTCGCCCGTTTTAATGCCATCCAATCTGCGTGCAATCGCCTGCAGGTTGGTTGCGTCCTGGCTGGAAAAGTACAATTCGGCCAACCCGAGCAAGGCCCGGCCATTCCCCGGATCACGGGACAGTACGACCTCGAACCGGGAAACGGCTTGATCATGGGCGTCTAGAATCATTTCCAGCCTTCCCAGCTCCAAAATCAATCCGATGTCGTCCGACCCCATTTCCGTCGCGCGCATGAACCCGTTGCGGGCCATCTTGATGTAATGCAGCCGCGTATCCGCGTCCAGCAGGCCGCTCTCCCCATAAGCAACGCATCGCCTGGCATATTGCAGGTTGGCATCGGCCTGGTCCGAATGGTTTTCCAGTGCCTGCTGGGCCGTTTTGATCCGGTGGGCGTGAAGCGCGTCCAGCCGGGTCAGCGCCGTATGTGCGTTGTAGCGCACCTCCGGGCTGTCGCTGCTCAGGCATTTTTTCAGCACATGTACCGCTTCCGGTGTCCCGATTCGCCGCAAGGTATCGATGGCACCCCGTTTGAGGTTGTCGTCGTGCCCCGCCAGAATGTCCAGCACCGGCTGCACGGTCAACGCTTCCTCCAGAAATGAATTCAGACTGGTCTGTGCCTCCGGTTGCACCGGTTCAATCACCCGATGTGCCGTCTCCGCCTGGAAGTCTTCCACCAGCCCCCTTGTGCGGATCCACCGATCGCAAAGCAATTGCAGGCTCAACCCGCCCACCAGTCCCAGTGCCGGTATGAATAGTACCAGCAGGGCATACAGCTGCATCCGAAATCGCTTGACGGGTACCGCCCGCATCCCGAAATGGCCCCCCAGGGCCAAAACCGCGGCAGCGGCCAGGTGGCATGTCAGGGCCATGCTTGTCTCCCGGACCAAAGCGTCTCCACGAAACAACGGGTGCAAAAAATAGATGGCGCTGCCCTCCGCAATGACAGCCAGAAGCCAAATCACCGCGGCAAGCGCTCCGGACGGCGCAACAAAGGCCGCAGGATGTGAATCAGCCGATTTCACGGGCCGCCTGCTGGACAAGGTCGTTGGGCTGTTCCATATCCCCATTGAATTCCGATATGCCCGAACGGATGGTCAGGGACCGGCTTTCATCACGATAGGGACGGAATTTGAAGGCTTCGATTTCTTCGATCATTTTTCGATCCACCACACGGGCGCCGTCCAGGGCCGTTCCCGGAAGCAGAATATAATAGCGCGAGGCGTCCTGATCATGAAAGAACATGTCCACGGCACGCAGCTTGTTTTGGAAGACAAGGCTGATTACAGTGAGGATATCCTGCTGGTGCCCCTCTTCGATTTCCTTGAAATCATCGATATCCAGGACAATCAGGCTAAGATTCTGGCCGTAACGTCGTGAGCGCATGAATTCTTCCCGGAGGCGCTTGCGAAAGTACGGGTAGGTATAGGCTCCGGTCACATCGTCGGAAATATTCTTGTCCCGGGTATCCTGATAGGTACGCGCATTTTCGATGGCGCTGCCGCACCACTCTCCGATGATGGACGCCAGTCTTACGGATTCGGGGTTGAATTTGATGAAGGGCAGTTTCTCGATATTCAACACACCCAGAACCTGTTGCTTCTCGTTCAAAAGGGGTACGCAAATGATGATGCCGGCGGCGGCCATATCCGCAAATTGATCCGAATTCGTCAGGGTGTTCAGCGATACGGTCTGCCGGGAAGCAACCGCCGTTCCCACCAGGCCTTCATCCACCGGAAGCGCCTTCTTGCGTTGAAAGGACGCATCGGCATCCCTGCCGGCCATCAGAACCAGTCGATTGTCGTCGAGGATATAGATCGAACACGCGTCCGCGGACAGAAAATCGACGACGATTTCCACCACCGCCGGATAGATATCCTTTTCCTGCAGGGATTTTAATCCCTTGGCAGCCTCGTACACCGTGGTCAGGGTCTGCTCCTGTGAAATGATATGGGTATCGAGTTCCTGTTTGGCGCGGTTCAACGCATCATAGCGGTGATTCAGCTCCTGGTAGCGGGTGATCAGCGCCTTATGGTTATCCTCCAAAACCTCATGCCGCCGCTTCTGAGCCTCCCGGATTTCACCTAGAAGAATCCCGCCGGAGATGAACAGAACCGGAAGCGTCAGGTTACCGATATCCAGCAGACGATCCAGCGGCAGATCCGGCTGCCCCAGTTTCTGCATGCCCAACAAAGTCAGGCCGGCCAGCACGCCGCTGAATGCACCGGTCTGAAATCCATATCGGGCGGCCATGGGCAGGACCACCAGCCAATAGGGATGGGGGTGGATCCCCATAAATCCCAACTTATTAGAAAACCACAAAAAATTGACCGCCGCCAGTATCGACAGGCCAAGTATGATCCCCGTCACCCCGGATGTGCGAATCCGTCTGACGGTGGGTACGTTCTTTGGATCGGTCGGTGCTTCTATCGGTGTTGTTGCGTCTTTCATATCGATACTTGTCAAATCCGACGGTCGCCTCCCGGATTAGAAAAAAAGTCGCAGGGAAAGGTTCCAGGTTTGGGTTTCTCCGCCCACGGTCGAGGTCGATTCGGAAGCATATTCATAACCTCCGTCAAGTTCCATGCGGTTTCCCAGCCGCAGGCTTATGGAGGGCTGCAGGAACCATCCCTTCATGCGGCGGATATGATCGTAGCGCCAGCCGGCGGATATGCCCCAAAACCAGTATTCACAGGGGCGGTGAGAAAATGTGCCGAACAGGGAATGCCAGCCCTGATTCTCCACCATGGCCACGGGTCGGTAGCGAGGGTGATCGTGCGCGTAACGAAACCATGACTGGTAATATGAATAACCGATTGACAGCTCGGGCGGCAGGAAAAACCGCGTGCTCAGCACGGCCAGAAGGGTCTGCCGCCGGCCGTAGCTTTGCGCACCCTGAAGGCTGTATCGCCAGTCTTCACCCTGCAGAAAAAGACCGGTACCGCTATCGACATTCCAGTTTGCGGAAAGGCGCAGGCGGTCATATTCACCATCCAGGGTGATCGCATCCACGGGATCATACCAGGGCCGGTTGACCTGGTATTCGGCATTGATATCCCGTCCCGGGGCCAACTGGTAACCCCCTTTGACCATCAGGCTGGTGCCGTCGGCAGCACCGCCGTAGCCACCGATGGCGGCCGAAGCAGTCAGACGCGGATCCACCTGGAGTCTGATGCCGGCAAGTACATCGCTGAGACAGCCATCCACACCGGTAGAGCCCCCCCCCTGCGGCCGTTTGGCATCGATATACCGGTAGTCGATGAAGAGCCGGCTCTTTTCGGTTACCGGCCTCACCATCTGCAAAGAGGCGGTGTCGATGATGGTATCATCGGCGATCTGCTCATATCGGCGATGGTCAAAAACGGTCCGTGGCCCATATTGTCTCAATATATCATGAACAGCCCGCCGTGCATCTCGATTGTCCGTGTCCAGTTCCAACACACGGCTGTAATGGTGCAGGGCATCCACCCATTGCCCGCCGTCCATGCGGGCTGCGGCATAGTCGTTCCATATCCCGGCATCATGCGGGTAAAGGGTGGAAAGATGCTCCAAGACGGAAAACGACCGGCCGAATTGTGCCTGCCCGGTGTACAGCCGCGCCTGCAGTCTTCGGGCACGCACATTGGCGGGTTCCATTTCCATCAATTCGGACAATTCCGGCTGTGCCAGGTCATAATACCCATGCTCGATCAGAAAAAAAATGTAGGCTTCCCGTATTTCGGTGTCCGCCGGATAGGCCTGCCGCAGCGCCTTGAAACACCGCATGGCCTCGGGTACCCGTTGCAAACGGCCAAGGATGCGTGCCTCGATCAGGGCCATCTGCCGCCAATTGACAGGCTGGCCGTCCTGGGCGTCTTCGTTTCCCCCCCCGGCCCCCCAGGCGATCGGAAGGCCGGTTCCCGCCCCCATCAACACAAAGGCCAGGCAGACGTACATGATCGACCTGTAAAAACAAATGACGTTCACTGGCTCACCTGTATTGCCGGCTGAGTATCACCGGCTTTTTGCCGTGGGTGCCGGGTCTGATGGATCAGCTTCATGGCCTTGCGGTATTGTCTGTGGGCGGCCCCTTGCCGGTGGGTCGCAAAATACAGCTCACCCAACAGGTACTGGGCCTCGTAATCCATTGGATAAAGGCGGTTATAGACCTCCAGGATGTCGATGGCCCGCTGGTGGTGATTGTTCCATGCGTGGATCTGTCCGCTGCCTTTCAGGGCACCGCGGTTTTTGGGCTCCATTTTCAATGCCGCTTCATAAGCCTTCAAGGCCAGACTGGTATGTTCCCGCCACAATGCGCGGTCGCCCAGCTCTGCCAGAAAATCTGCATTGTCCCGGTTTTCGTTCATCAGCCGCCGGGAAATACGCAAGGCGGCCGCTTGACGGTGGGTCCGTTCATATGCCTCCAAGAGCATGAGGCCCTCCCTGGGCGGCATTTTAGATCGCTTTTCGATATCTTTCAGCAACGGCAACGCATCACCGGCCCGTTGCCGGTTCAGATAGGCGTCGGCGAGGAGAACCCGCTGCTGCGGATCCAAATCCCCGCTTGCGACCAGTTTCTCCAGAGCAAGGATCAAGGCATCGCTTTTCCCGGTCCAGGCATACACATCGGCCAGGGTCCGCCAGGTGGCGGTTCGCTGCGGGTCCAGCCGGGCGGCCCGTTCGAGATAGACCAGGCTTTGCTCCAACCGGTTTTCGGCCACCAGTTCCATCCCCGCAGACAATGCTTTGCCAGCATCTTCGGGATGGCCAGCGGCCTGCGCGATCAGCAGGTTCAGTATCGCTTCACGGTCGCCGCTTGAACGCGTCAGCCGGTCCACCGCGGCCGAAAGATCCGGATCATCGGGATACCTTTCGGCGAGCTGTCGATATACGTCAAGGGCTTTGCGGGGCTGACGCTGCCACTCATACAATTGGGCCAGTTGAACCTGAGCGGCCCGGTCGCCGGGATTTCGACGCAGGTATTTTTCAAATACCGCGATCGACTGTTTTTCGCTTCCCTGAGACAGGTAAAAAACAGCCAGACGTCTCTGTATCTCGGCATCCCCGGGCCGCAACATCAGACCCTTGCCGAGTGCGTCTTCCAGCAGTTTCGACTGTCCGGTGGCCTCGGCCAGCCGGATCAGGGCCGGCACCTCGTCGACCCGCCGATGGCGCTGCACCATATCCGCCTTGAGAAGATATGCCCGATCCGGCCGGCCGGCAGCCAAATACATGTCCACGGCCCGGTCGATCAGGTCGGTGTCGTCCGGATCAATCTCCAGGGCCCATTCAACCGCCGATTGGATGGTGTGCGCATCACCGGTATGCTCGGCCATCTCCAACGTGCGCTCCATATCATCCGCACGGTCTCCCCGAAGCGCTGTCAGCCGACGCATGCTGGCATAGGCCTTTTCCGGTCGCCCGGCACTCAGCCATCCCTCCGCTACCTGCATCAGCACATCGGGATCGGTTGGAAAACGGGTTTCGGCAATCTCCAGGGCATCGGCCACCAAGGCTGAGTTTTCAGTATATTCGGCAACCTGTATCAGTTCAGAAAAGGCCTCGACGCCGGGCTCCGTCGTCAAAAGGCTGTGTTTCAGCAACGGGTAGGCATCAATGGCTGCTGCCGGGTCTTCGGCTGCGATAGCGGTCGCCGCCATGGCAGTGAGCACATCTTCACGTGCCGGCACCCGCTGGTATATACGTTCCAGCAGATCCAGGGCCTCGCGATTCATATCGCTCCAGCGCAAAACGTCCACCAGCAGCATTTGCCGGTCGATGCCGGAATCCCATAATTCATCCAGTTCCTGCGCAAAAGCCTCGCCCCGCTGCTGAAATCCAGCCCACACAAATTGTTCCAGACAGCGAAGGGTATAATGGGTTGTTTTCGGATCATCGGGCTTCACAGCCGCAGCGTCCGTATCGACGATTTGTGAATAAATCTGATACAGTCCGCTGATCAGCATCGCTTCGAGAGGCTCCGGGGACAACGCCGCCACCACCTCCCGCCCTTTCATTTCCAATTCATCGGCGATTCGTTCTGCAAGGGGGTTGTTTTCCGGTTCCACCGGGGCTGATCGTTGTTGGCGAACAAGGCGCACGATAAGGGCCGCCTTCTTCTCCGTCTCGCCGGCATAACGATAATAGCCGATCAGCCGGGCCATGATCAATTCATTGCCGGGCGCTTTTTCAAGGGCCGCCTCCCAGGCCTTGCGGGCGTCCTGGGGCTTGCGGGTCCATTCGTACAACCGGGCCAGTTCCACCAACTGATCGGCATGCAGGGGCAGCACACGATTCAACTGCCTGAGCTGTTCGATTGCCAGGTGGGGAGATCCTTCGATCAAGTGCAACCGGACCGACATCCCGATCAGCTCCGAGTCATCGGCAGCATCCTTCAACAGGGGGTCAATGACGATCCGGGCCTGCTTGAAACGGCCGCTGTCGAACAGAATCGGCAGAAGGCTCCGCCGGGTGGGAAAAACAGCGAAGGTCGCCCCAAGGATGACCGCCAGAAAACAAAGAATTTGCCATGCCTTGACATTCAACGCAGTCCGATCTCCACCGTTCCCCTGCCCACATCCTGCAAAGTCAGTTCACCCCTGGCGTTGGCAATCAGGTGATCGCCTTGGCCATCCATCGCCGTCCCCTTCAGCTCATAGGTTCGACCCGGTGCCAGGCCGGCAAGCTGGACCATGCCGGAGCCAAAGCCTTCGTAATCGAAGAAAAGACGATCCGCCCTTAGTGAATAATTGCGGACCCACCCACTGGCCTGACGAATGTGCGGCAACAATCCAATCCCATCGCTGCTGTCGGCCTTTTCTCTCAGCACAATCCTGGCCCGTTGATGGCCCGGCGCCAAATGGACATAAAGGCCCTGCTCGCTCTGCAGGTATCCGATCACATGTTTGCAGCGCACCAGATCCGGTACGCGAGACGGATCGTCGAACCGCATGGTAAGGCAGTCGCCGTAATTCTCGATGACAAATCCCCGGCCGGACCCGTCCCGCAGGATCCGGCAGTCCAGCCAGCTTTTGGCAATGCGGAGATACCGGGAGGTAAACATGGGTGCGATGGGCTGTGCCAGCACCCATTCATAAACGGTTTCCAGGGCGCTGACCGAGGCTTCGTACTGCCCGGAATAGAAATGATAGTAGATATCGATGGGGACGATGCGCCGCGGCCTTTCCGTGCGGTCCATGGTGGTGATGATCTCACGAAAGCCGAAATAGGGGCCAGTCCACAGGTTGGTCAGGATGTTCTCATTGGCCTGGCAGCTGTAAAACTGGTAGCGCCCGTCGATGAGGCGGTACAGCGGGGCCACGCCGGTGTACGAGTCGTTGATCCCGTCGAACACCGTATCCCCGCCGTTCATGTTGAACACGCCCAGATTGTCACACCGCTCAATGTCGGATGCCATGGGTTCGCAGTTGCCCGACCACAAAAAGACCCGGCAGGGGCGGCCGGGTGGCGCCAGGTGCTCGGTGATGTAGCGGACCGAATAGTCGATCTCCATGGCCGCGTCGAATTCGTATCCGGGGATGGAAATCCCGTATTGGCTGGCATAGCGATCATGGGAATTGTCGTAATCCGGGTCCCAGTAAAACGGGTGGGAATAAGCATGCGAAGCCGGTTCCACATTGGGCAGGGCCATGATCTCACGCGCCAGCTTCTCGCGCTGGGCATTCCCCCTGGCCGAGGGGTCGATTTCACCCACGATCACCGACACCGTCACCGGAAAAGGGTATCGGGTAAGAATCCGGTCCTGGATGACCCGGGCGCAGACGGCCTTGGGCTGGACTTCGGTAAAACCGGCAAAACCGTCTCCGTCGATATGCGAAAAGGCGATTCGCCGGCCGTTGAGGGTGGTCACATCCGGCCTGGGCAACGCACCGAGACCCAGGGCTTTGGAAAAAAAGGCGAAGGGATTCACATACCACTGCCGCCGGTAAGGTGGAACGGCCTCCTGCCACAGGGCATAGTCCCCCCAGATCATGCCGCCGCCGGCGCCGGTGACCACCACGGCGCTTTGCGATTCGGATTGATCGGTCCGCGTAAGGCTTAGATGAACGGACAGCGAAGCGTCCAGGGGAACGAAGCGCTCATAATTCCAGGGCAGGGGCGGATAACGGCGCTCGAAATCCACCATGGCCGAATCCCTGGCGGCGTATCTTAACTGCTGCCGCCTGGCGGTAAAATTACCCATGTATTTCAGGCCCAGGTGGGCATACAGGGCCTGTGCCTGGTTGCGGATCTTTTGGGGCTGCCGGGTCACATCAAAACCGATGGATCCGATGGTCACCAGCTTTTTATCCTGCGCCAGATGTCCGGCCAGCCAGCGCAAGTACGATTCGGGATCGTAGACACTGTCGGATGCGAACCAGGTGACAATGCCATGGCAATCCGCCATCTGTGCATGGGTTGGCAGGGGTTGGTTGATATCATGATAGCGCACCACCATGCCCAGGTAGTTCAATACGGTCTGACAATTTCTGAAGATCCGGCTGGTATCGGCGGCTTCCCGTTTTCCATCGTAGAGCGCCAGAATGGTGCGTGGGAACAAAATCGCATCTGAGGCGGCGGCAGTGGCTGGTTGAGCCACCACAAAAGCCGTCAGCAGCAAGCCAATGGTCCCGTGTATAAAAAAAGATCTGATCCAGTTCGAGGATGCTGACATGGGATACGAATCCTTGGTCCCGGGAGAAGCGTATCGCTTCACGGACCAGATCGTCCTGATCGGCGGCGGCATTGTCCAGGGCCACTACGGTCAGGGCCGGGGAGCGCCACCAGGCCTGTCCATACCGGGATGATCACTCTTTCCCGTTGGCCACCATTTCGGTTACCAGGTCGTTGCACACCTGCTGGGCGAGACGGTTCAACGAATCCTCGCAAAACCAGAAACACCCGCCGGTGCGGGATTTGCTCCCGGCCCAGAGGATCTTGCCGGTGGGAACGTCCAGCATGCGCACATTGACCCCCACCACGGGGTCTTCGTCGAGGCCGCGCTTGTAGCGATATTCACTGACCGAGCCGTAAATGATGGTGTCTACCCCCAACTGCTTGCCGGCTTTTATGGCCACCATTTGCTCTAGGGCCTCGTCCAGGTCCCGGCCGTCCGCCTGAAGCCACTCCAGCACCGCGGTGCTTTCCATCATCTGGAAATCGGACAGGGCGTACAGCTCCGTGGTCAGCAGGTCGCCGACGATGCGTCCGGCATGGGGATGGCTGGAAAGATTGCCCATGGGCAGTACGGCCGCATACCTGGCCCGCGAACGGATATCCGCCTTGCGCAGGTATTGCTGCTCGTATGAGCAGGCGGTGATTGACAGCAATGAAACAGCTATGATCAGCATGCGTATCGACGATACCATTGCACGACACCTCCTGATGTTGATTGCGTTATTTGGCCCCAAAAACCTATGCCTGGTTGTTTGCAAATCGAAACGGATGCTGTGTCCGGGGAATGGAACGAGTGGATTTCGGGGAATTGTCACGGAGGTTGGCAAACAAAAGGCCGCCGCTGTTCCATGCGCATTGCAGGAAGCAGCGGCGACCCTTGTTGTTATTACTTCTTGGACGCCTGCACCGTGATTAAAAAGGTTTCAGTGTCGGTGAACTGATAAGTCGAGCTGTCCGTCACCGTCACCGTCACGGTATACGTGTTACCCGCCTGACTCGCCTCCGGCGTCCATGTAAACAGACCCGTAAGCGGATTGATCACCATCCCTCGGGATTCCGACAAGGTGTCCAGCGAATAGGTCAAAACGTCCCCGTCGTCACTGTCAAAGGCCTGCACCGACAAGGATAACTCCTCACCTACAATTGCCGTCTGGTCAGCAATTGAAGCAATCGTCGGCTTGCTGCTGACTTCGATCCGCTCTACCACCAAATTCCATGGCGGAAAGATAGCCAGATCGTCTTCATCTCCATCCGCAATGGGAGGGGTGACATTGAGTATCGACGTTGTTTCAGTACCCAGGACATAGGTCGTGGCGGAAATATTGACTCTAAGCCACCTGGCATAGTGCTTCAAATAGGTCCATTTAAAGGTGGCCACGCCGTATTCATCGGTGGTCACCGAATCGGGAATGGTACCGGCTGTGGAGTTGCCGGGCGTCAGCAGGCCATCCGGCCACTGGACATCTTCACCCGGATCCAAGTAGGTGTTTTGGTCATCATCTTCGTTTTCGGCCCAAATCCATGAAACTCTTTCATATTCCGTTCTGTTTTCATCCGGATAGTACTTTTCAAGAAGTTCCATAATCATGAAATGCGTCGGCCATACGCTGAGGGATACATTCGCGTTTTCGATGGGGTTGCCGTTGGTGTCGGCCACGATCACCGACACGCTGTAGTCATAGGCGGTATTATTGTAGGCGGATTCGATCTTGCTGGATGTGCCGATGACAACCGATCCGGCGGTCCCGCCGATAACGATGGGGATCTCGGCCGGTTCCGGGTAGCCGGGACTGTTCTGCAGATAGGCTCTCACCTTCACGCCTTCCCCGCCGGAACTTTTGGTTCCGGAATAAAAGGTCGTGGTGGCAGTACCGCTGGCATCCGTGTATACGATTGACGGAGAAATATATTCCCCTCCGCCGGTGGTGTCTTCAAGAACAAAAACCACGGGAGCGCCGCCAACCCCTTCATCCGTGGCATTCACGACCTCCGCAGTGATCTCGACCGAGCTGGTGGTTTCGCCGGTGCTCAGGGCCACCACGGAACTGCCAGCCTGGATGGATATCTGGTCCGCATCCACCAGGGGTGCGTAGATGACCACCATCCCGCTGTCGGTGGTGGACGGAGAATCGATGTCATAGGCGGTAATGGTCGCCAAACCGGCTTCGGTTGCCGACAATGTGGCCTGGACCTGGCCGTTGCTGACCGGAAGGGTCAGGGACGTACCGCTTCGCCAACCGTTGGTCAGCGTGCCAACGGTGGTTCCCAGCACCACCTGATTACGCGGCCCGGGATCCGGATCCCGGACGATGATGGTAAGGGTCTCGGCAGTGGACATGCTGGCCGGGTCCGCGCTCGGGGAGGAAATAAACAGCGCACTGCTGCTGGCCGCGGCCGTGTATTGTTCGGTGGCCGTGGCGCCGGCGGCACTGGCCAGAACCGTGACGGTGCCGGGGCTGGTGGCCGTTACGTTGGCCTGGAACTGGCCGCTGGCGTCCGTACGGCCGCTGGAAGCGGAAAAGCTGACGCTGCCCGTGGAGCCGGCGGCGATGCTAAGGGTCACTTCCGTGTCATAGATGGGATTGCCGCCCGCATCGGAAACATGAACGGTCAAGATGTCGGTATCTTCCCCACCGATGACCAGCGATGTCCGTGATGCCGTCGCCGTACACGTGGTTCCAGTTATGGAAATGGGCACCTGGGCGGAAAGGTCGTTTACCGTGGCCGTGACCACCACCTGCCGATTGCTTTTGTCCAGATAGCCGCTGCTGAAGGTCACCTCGGCAGTGCCTTCATCATTGGTCGTCGCCGTTTGGTCACTCAGCACCCCCCCTGTGGCCCTGAAGTCTATGGATGCGTCTGCAACGGCAACATTTTTGCTGTCCACAACAGAGGCGAAGATGGTGATGGCGCCCGAATTGTCTGTCCCGCAATAGGCACTGGAAACGCCCAGGGCGAGATCGGCGATAGATTGCGTCTCCTCTGAGTCTGAGTCGCTGCCGCTACTGCCATTTCCGCCACCAGACGAGCAGGCACAGATAAGGAGCAGGGCCATCAGGGTGGCTCCCAGCAGAGCAAGCCGTTGAATTCGGTTTTTCATTTCAATCCTCCAAGGATAAGATGATAAATTCGATATTTTTTCTAACGCCCTTAGGCATCCCGGCTCTGGGCCAGGGCAAAAGGGTCTTGCACCACCGGACCGCATCAGTTCAGGTACGAACCGCTGCGCTGTTCCAGTTGTACGATTTTGGGGTTCATGAAAATCAGCAGTTCATTATTGTCCACATCGTTGATGTTACGCTGAAACATCCATCCCAGGACCGGAATCTCATGCAGGCCGGGAAACGCGCTTTTATCACTGGATGTCGACGATTTGATAATGCCGCCGATAACGATGGTATCGCCGTCATTGACCAGCAACTGGGTTTCGGCCTCGTTGGTCGAAATCACGGGAACACCTTCGGTAAAACCGGTGACATCGTTTTTCTTGATGACGATCATCATGGAAATCCGGTTGTCCGGCGTGACATGCGGCGTCACCTCAAGAAGCAAATCCACATCCTTGAACTTCACCGAAGAACCGCCGGACGAATCCCTTTCCAGATAACCAATCTCCTGGCCCTGTTTGATCATCGCCTTTTTGTTGTTCAGCGTCACGATCTTGGGAGCGGACAGGATTTTGCCTTTGCCGTTGGTTTCAAGCGCCGTCAACGCGGCATCCAAGGTAAAGGGCGTGCCGGCGATTTTTGCATAATTCAGCGTAAATCCGTTGGTAGTGGCCGCCGGATAGTTCATAGCCACACCGGTTTTGTATGCGGAACCGCTATCAAACATGTTAATCGGTCCGACGCCCAGGTTCCACTCGAACCCCAATTCCTTGGTATAGGTTTCACTGACTTCAACGACCCGGGCTTCGATGATCACCTGGGAGGTCACTTTGTCGATCTGACGGGCGATTTGATGGGCCTGGGCAATTTTCTCGGCAGTGTCGGTTATAATGATCTGGTTGTTCTTGCTGTCAACGGACGCCGATCCGCGCCCTTTGGTGATAATGCTTTGGACGTGGGGAAGCACTTCGGTTTTGGCATCGGAGTAACTGATCGGTATATACCGCGTGTTCAAGGGCTCAAGCGCCTTGATCTGCTCTTTTTCCTTCTGCAAGGCGGCAATCTGTGATTTGCGCAGATCATTTTCTTTTTTCAAGGTTGAAAGGGTGGCGATTCTGACGATGTCACCCTCGACGATCATGCCCAGTTGGTTCATCCGCAACACCAGGTCCATCACCTGATCCCATGGAACCGGCTTGTCCAGGGTCAGGGTCACCTTGCCGCTGACGTCCTTATCGATGGCAAAGTTTTTCCCGCTCACTTCACGCAAGATTCTGAAAACATTTTTGATATCCGTTTGATAAAAATCAAGCGCAATTTTTTCGCCGGTGTATTTTTTTATTTTCTTGGTAAAAACCAGAGCCTGATCCGGCTCGAGCTCGACATTCACCGGTGATGACGACTGTGCGTTTCCGGCATTCTTGTCCATCATGGCCCCGCCCCCCTGCATATCTCCGGAGGAGGTCTGCAAGCTTGGATAGGCGGCCACGAGATCGGGTGTGCCCATACTTTCTTCCAGCGCCTTCTTCCATATCGGAAGATTGGTTTCATCGGCCGGTGCCGGCGCTACGGTGGAAGCCTCGAAATGCACCAGGAGCAATTCACCAATCTGTTCGACAACATAGGGTACCGATTCCCTGAGCTCAATGGTAAACAGCGAATAATTCTGCATGGACGGCAATTGGACCGGCATGATGCGGTTTACGGCGCTTTCAAATCGCGTCGTAATCATCGGCCGCTGGCGAAATTCGGCGATGTTGGTGTTCATCAGCCTCAGTTCCAGCAGCCTATCCGAGATCCTTTTGATCTGATAGTCGATCTTTTTGGTGGTTTCGATGGAGAGCGTCGACTTACCGCCCGATTCACCGAGAAAATCGATTCGGTTGACCCAGATCAGGTTTTCGCCGCCAATTCTGGCTCCGGTGCCCTGATAGGTGCCAACCGGCTGCATGGGCTTTTGGAGGCCCGCGTCCCGGGGCAGTGCCGACTTTTCGGTAATTGTCGTCGATTTCACCGGTATGGCGGCGATATCACTGCTGTCTGCCTGCGATGGCTTCTTCGGAAATCTGATTTTGAGCGTTTCTCCGTCTTCAAAAACCTTGTATGCGCTATCCGAAGACAAAAGAATTGCAATGCGCGAGGTAAGTTCGGTTGTTTCTGCCATAGTGGCCAGCACGGACGCTACCGGGTCGATCGACGTTTGCACATCCACGACGCCGGAATTCAGCTCCGTGTCGCGAAAAAACAGAACGACACCCAACGGAAGATGTTGTTTGACGGAGGAGTATTTAAGTGCGCGGCTTCCACGGATAACCACATCTACTGAATCCGGACCTTCAGCCAACGATATTCCGGTTATCTCAGCAACTTGGGAGGTGTCAGCATCGGAAGATTTGGTGTTACCAAAATTCTGCGCAGCGCAACCCCACAAGGAAAAGGCCGCCACGAAAACAACACACCATATCAGAGCCAATCTCTTCGTAAAATATTTTTTGATGTTCCCCATATCACTCTCCAGCTGGTTTCTGAAGTTTTATTTCAGTATTTTGCAGAACCACCTCGCCCATGAGATTCTCTATTTCTTCTTCGACAACGATGCCCGAAGCATTGATCTGGCTGACGATTCCGGAGTTCAGGCCGATGTACGTACCTTTTTTGACAATATAGCCTTTTCCGCTGTTTTCTTCCACAAGGGCCTTGTTGCCGGATGCCGCCCGAATGATCGCCACCAGTTTGAGTTGGTCAAGACTGACTCTCTCCAGCGGCGTCTGCGGCACTCTCTTTTTGCGTTTCTTCCGTTCAATCTGCTCCGAAGCGGCCTCTTTGTTTTTGGCCTTGAACAGGGGAACGAACGGATTCACACGCTCTTTGGCATTATAAATCTTGGTAGCCACCTTGGCATCGTCTTTAAGGACACCCTTTTGACCCTTACCCGCCAGCTTCTCCCTGGTTTTATCCGAAGCTTTCGATTTCTTCCGTTTTTCGACCGTTGGTTTCTTCGCAACTGAGATCTTCTTGCTGACGACGGAAGATTTGGCGTCCTTCTTCTCCTCTCCACATCCCCAACAAAGGAAACAGGCGATCAGCAGGATAACGACTAGGGCATTAAACGGTTGTTTCGATTGCATTTGCATGGTCTTACCGCTTCCTCTTCCTTCTCGATCTTTTCTTTTTCGAGGATTTCTTTGTTTTCGATTCTTCAAGGAATTTGTAAGTGACTGCCGAACACGTCGTGGTCAGGCTTGCACCGCCCTTTTCCGGGTGCATGGAGATATTTCTTATATTGACGATACGATTCAGTTCAGAAACATTCTCGAAAAAGTTCGCGACCCCATGATAGTCTCCCGTCACTTTTATAGAGACGGGAATTTCAGCATAAAAATCTTTTTTCACCTCTTTGCTGGGCTTGAACAACAAAAAATTCAAACCGGCGTCTTTACCGGCTTTTGATATGCCGGTCAGCAATGTCGGTATTTCTTCTTTTTCAGGCAGCGCACGCATGACGATCTTGAATTGTTCTTCCGCGTCCTGCATTTTTTTTCTGTACTCGTTTAACTGCCGGGCGTTGCGTTTTGCGACCTTAAGATCGTTCTCGAGCTTTTCGAGACGCACTTTCATGCTATCGAGTTCTTTGAGTTTGGGAAGATAGGAAAAATATACAAACGCGGCCACGACCAAAACGATAACGCCGACCCAGATCGCAATTCGTTGGATTTTTGAAAGCTGTTCGAGCTTTTCAAACATCGGATTGACTTTTTCCGTTGAGACGGATTTACCCTTTTTCATTTCCACATTACCTATTTAGGTTGTTTTTTTAAGGGAGCTTTTTTAAATGATATACTGAACTTTTTCAGTTCCAAACCTTCGATACTCTTTTCCTGATTGATCGTTAAAAGTTTTACGTTTAAGTATTTTTTGGAATTTTGAATGCGCGTCATATATTCGGCAATGGTCGGGTTGTCCAACGCAATACCGGAAACTTTGATGGTACCGGACTTTTCCGATAAAGACGTCAACCACATGCGTTTTTCCACAAGAAGCTTCGACATGTCATCAAGCAATTCAACCGGCACTTTTCGAGTAAGCTCCAACGATTGGATGACTTCGATTTTTTTGCTTAATATCTCCAGCTTCTTTTTGATATCCGCAATTTCCTTGTTGATCTTATTGTACTTGTCAAGCTGCGCTTTGGTCTCTTTTATCTGCCTGTTCATGGTATTAACTTTTCCCGACAGGACAAAATTAAACCAAAAAGCAATAATTAGAACAAGAACAAGTGACAGGAAAAATATCGATACCTGACGACGGATATTCTCTTTCTTACGGGCGGCTCGAAACGGGAGTAGATTAATGCGTATCATTTATCATCAACTTTTCTTGTTGCCAGCCCCAGACTGATGGTAGCTTGGGGAGCTATGCGTTTTAAAAAATCAACGTCAAACCGGTTCTCATCTATGTGTAGCCCTTCAAAGGGATTGATGGTTGCGACTTCCGCTGATGTTTCGACTGACAACAACTGTCTGAATTCCTTTATATTTCCACCACCTCCACTTAGAATGATCTTCTTGATTTGATCATCCGGATAGGTGGAATAGAAAAAATCAAGTGCACGCCTGATCTCCGTACACCAGTCCGATACGACGGATGAAACGATGTCAGACAAATCGCCTGCCGTTATTTTTTCCGACTGGTCCCCAAATTTGATTTGCTCGGCATCATCGATGGAACAATCTATCAACGATGCAATTTTTTGATTGATCTGACCGCACCCGAGGGAAACGTCTCGCATGAAGACGGAAGCTTTCCCCTTGAGTATGTTAAGCGATGTCTTACTTGCGCCGATATCGATAAGCGCAATATTCTCGTCCCCATCCGGATCATAATTGAGCTCATAAATGTTCTGAAGGGCGAAGGCATCCACGTCGATAATGCATGGATTCAGCCCTGCCATCTGGGCAAGGTTCACATAATCGTTGACCATCTCTTTTTTCGCGGCAACCAGGAGCACATTCATCTGGTTCGGATTGTTTTCATTTTCTCCCAGTATCTGAAAATCGAGATTGACATCGGAAATATCAAAGGGGATATACTGCTCCGCTTCAAAACTAATGGTATCCTGAAGTTGTTCTTCAGGCATTGATTGTACATTGATTTTTTTGACAATGACCGAATAGCCGCCCACCGAAAGCGCGACATTGGCACCTTTGATTCCGTAATTTTTAAAAAGCTGACGGATCGTATCGGAAACTTGTTCCGCGTCTTTAATGGCACCGTCTTCGATTAACCCCGGAGCGATATCGATGATACCAAAACGTTCCAAGGTGTTTCCCTTCTTGGTCTCGGCCAGCACCGCCGCTTTAATGGATCTGGATCCGATATCAAGGCCAATTAATCTGTCTTTTTTTCCAAAAAGCATGGTTAACTCTTCTATTCGCCAAATATTTTTTTGCTGTCGGAAAGACTATAGCCCAACGCCAGTAGAATTTTTCTTTTCGTTTCCAGCCGACAAGGCTTTCCCTCCTCAATGCGGGTGATCGTAATCGGAGACACATTCGCTTCTCTGGACAGTTCCGATTTACTCATTAACAGGGACTCCCTTATTTCTTTCAATGAATTTTTGACCATTTGAACCATCGTCTTCTGGCGACCGAAAAGTATAATAACTGCCGCTTTCAAAGAATTACTATACGCTTCGCTTAAAGCTTTTGGATCGTTTTTTATTGGGCCTCCACAGAATTCAATCGCCAAAAAGATGCTTTGTCAAGCAAAATTATACAACTTTTATATATAAGTTTGTTTATTTAAGTTATCTTGTGTCTTCTCATTTCGAATTGTCTCTATCTTGTGGAGACATTCAATTGAAAGGTTATAACGTATAAAAACTCTCTTTAATCCAAAGCCTGAGGGCCGTTTGTTCTCTATGATAAAAGGGTTCAATTCCTTAAATTCCTTATGAGAATATCTCTTCAGATATTTCCGTTAAATTTTGAAATGTCAATAAGCGCCACGCATCCAAAATTGTACACCTGGGACCGCGGGCTTGATACCCGGCTGTTTATATGCAATATGATTGCCGTAGCACCTTACTGCGAGCCCTTGGAAACGAGGGGTCTTGTTTCCTCCGGCTTTCTCGGCAGGGCACAAAATGAGAAAAATATCGTTACGCTCTGGATTGCCCATTGGGTGAATTCCGGGACCTTGCGCAGAATTATTTATTTTATTTATTAATTCAGACATTTTTGCACTTTGTAGGCCACCATGGGGATAAACAATCACACCGACATGCCGCATATGCTCAATTTATCTTTCGGCCGTGTCGGAAAATACTTTAGAAACGAAAATTTATTTTATCTCTATTTTTTGGCGGTAACCCTTCTCCTGTTGTCAGTCTCGCTCCATTTTGAATTCGGTATCCGGGTTGCACATCAATGCAAATTGAAGGCTTGGGTGTAAACAAAATGATCGTAAGCGTTCACAGGATGCCTCATCTGCTTTGTTACCGGGCGCTTGAAGTATGCCCCATATGTCTGCGTGCCCGAAGCCGCGCATCTACGGCACCCTGTAAACGCTTACCGGCTGTGCTTTACAGGTATTGGCTGCTTCTACCCCGTGAACAGGTACAAATGATCCGCCAGAAACCGCCAACCTTATTTTCGAAGCCATGAAACGAGCTAATATTTCAGAGCGAACCAAACCGTTTAGGCTGGTCAAATATTTTACCTTTTCAAGCCTTATCCTCATTTTTTTGGGCACGATTGTTCTGTCCGTTCTCAACACGCATTGGGTCCGATCCATGCAGTATCAAAAAAGTGAGGATTATGCGCTTTTGCTTGTCGAAAACCTTAACCATCAGGTTTTCCTTCAATTTATTCTTCCGGTGGGTCTCAAATACGGAAAAATTGAATTGAGAAATCAGGAACAGTTCGAAAGGATGGACAGCGTCGTTCGCAGCACCTTGCACAGCTTCAAGGTCGAAATGGTCAATATCTATAGCAAAAACGATATTATCGCTTACAGTTTCTCACCGGAACTGATTGGCGCCGAAAATATTGGCGGCACACTTTATCATAATGCCCTTGAAGGCGAATCCTCTTCAAAACTGGTTCAGAAGGGATCGCTATGGGAAATTTTGCTGGGAATTCCAAAAGAGATCAAAAGTGTAACCTTTGCACCATTGCGTGCAGAAAAGCCTTTAGCGCCAATTTCCGGTCCGGTACTCGGGGTGGTGGAAATCAGACAGGATCTTTCCAGTGACTATCGCAAAATTTTCAAATTTCAGATTCTGGTCATTGCGACAATCAGTATTGTTATGGGGATTCTTTTGATTACCCTGATCTATATAGTGAAACGCGGCGAAAATATTATCGAAAGACGGGCGCGGGAACGAATCCGGCTTAAAGACCAACTGGCCAAAGCCAAACACTTGTCATCGATCGGTGAAATGGTAGCCGGCGTTTCCCACGAGATCAGAAATCCGCTGGGAATTATCAGCAGTTCCGCCGAGCTTTTGAAAAAAAAGCTGGATCCTCAGGAGTCCCTGAACGCCATCGCAGATATTATTGTCACCGAAGCACGCCGTTTAAACCACATTATCACGGATTTTTTAAACTATGCCCGTCCCAAGGCGCCCAACCGCAGTTTGTGCCATATCGATGCAGTCATCAACAAGAATATCAGCTTCCTTGAACACCAGGCCAAAGAAAAAGGGTGCCGGATCAATATCGTTGCCGGAAAGACCATTCCTGCCATTCTGGCCGATGGTGACATGCTGTATCAGGCTTTTCTTAACCTGCTGATCAACGCGATGCAGGCCATGCAAAATGGCGGGACGATCGATGTAACCCTTGAAACCGGAGATGGCGCCATATGGGTCTACATCGAGGATGATGGCGATGGTGTCCCGGCATCGACGCTCGAAAAAATATGGGACCCCTTTTTTACCACGAAAGAGAAAGGAACCGGATTGGGACTGGGTATTGTCAAAAACATTATCGAGGCCCATGATGGTCTGGTGCGGATAGACAATCGCAAGGAAAAGGGAGCCCGGGTTTCAATCAAATTTCCAATCAGTCAGGAGGCGGTCTAATGGAGACCATCCTTGTTGTCGACGACGAAAAAAATTACACGCTCATACTCACCGCAGTCCTGGAAGACGCCGGTTTCGAAACCCTGAGTGCCAACAGTGGCGCCGAAGCTCTGGCGATCCTGTCCGAGTCGGATGTCGATCTCGTGCTGACGGATATGAAAATGCCTCAAATGGACGGCATCGACCTGCTGGAACGCATCAAGAAAGAGGATGCAGATCTGCCCGTTATCATGATGACTGCCCACGGAACCGTCGAAAAAGCCGTGGAAGCAATGCAAAAAGGCGCCTACAATTATATCCTGAAACCGTTCGACAATGAACAGCTGGTGCTTTTTGCCAACAAGGCCGTTCGCATGTACGGCGTGATCAAAGAGAACCGTCAACTCAGAAGTGCGGTCGAGGATCGGTATAGCTTCCACAATATCATTGGAAAAAGCAAAGCCATGCAGGGTGTCTTTCAGGTTATCCGTAAAGTGGCTCCGGCGTCAGCAACCGTGCTTATCGGAGGAGCAAGCGGAACGGGCAAGGAACTGGTGGCCAACGCACTGCACTTCAACAGTCCCAGGAAAGACAAGCCATTTGTCGCCGTCAATTGTTCGGCCCTGGCCGAATCATTGCTGGAAAGCGAATTGTTCGGCCATGAAAAAGGCGCCTTCACAGGCGCGGTGTCCATGAAAAAAGGGCGTTTCGAAATCGCCAACGGCGGGACATTGTTTCTTGATGAAATCGGCGAGCTTTCCGCTGGGCTGCAAGTTAAATTATTGCGGGTTTTGCAGGAACGGGTCGTTGAACGCGTGGGAGGGACGAGGCCGGTTCCAGTCAACATTCGATTGATTGCGGCCACCAACAAGTCGCTTAAAGATGAAGTCGCCGATGGCAACTTCCGGGAAGACCTGTTCTATCGGCTCAACGTGGTGCCCATTACCCTGCCGCCGCTTCACGAACGGCCGGAAGACATTCGGCCCCTGGCGATGCATTTCATCGCCAAATACGGTGACGAACGCAGCCATGCACTGCCGCCGATTACCGGAGTTGATCGCGAGGTTGAACAATTATTTTACGAATACCGCTGGCCGGGGAACGTCCGCGAATTGGAAAATGTAATCGAAAGGGCGGTGGTCATGAGTCCCGAAGAGATCATTCAGGTTTCCGACCTGCCGAAGGATTTTATCGATCACGCCCAAAACACCATGCATATGGAGGGCATCCCGATGGATGCCGGACTATACGATACCCTGGCCCTGGTCGAAAAAAACATGATCCTGCGGGCATTGAAAAAGACCGATTACGTGCAGGCCCATGCAGCGGCGCTGTTGGGCATCGGTAAAAGCGGACTGAATCAAAAGATCAAAAAATACAACCTGTTCAGAAAAAAATGAGAAAATTATCGTTGTATCCTGGATTGTGCACATTGGGTGAATTCCAGGACCTTGAGTAAAATTATATATTTATTATTTCAGATAGTAATGATAATTTTCTCTTTTTGTATGCAACCAATGGGATTGGGCCGAAAAGGGACCGGACTTCCCCGTCAGCCGCGAATCTTGTCTTTGACCAGGTCGCTGTAGGTCGTGTCCGGAAAATCGGCCAGAAGCTTTTTATACAGGCTGGTACACTTGTCCTGATCCCCGGTGGTTTCATAAAGCCGGGCCAGGGTGTACAAAGCATCGCTCTTCATGGTTTTTTCTTCATCCGCTGTTATCATTTCAAAATAGCGGATGGACTCCGTATAGTCTTCTTTAGCCAGATGGGCATACCCCAGCCCGCTGAGAACAATATTTTTCAAGGATGCGGACTGACTGAAATCATGGAGCGCACGCTGATACATGTCGATGGCCGTGTCGGCATCGCCGGCATTGTAGCTGATGTTTCCATAAAAGATGCGTGCGAGTTTTGCCGCGTGTTTGGATCCATATTCATCGAACAAGGCCTGAAAATCACCTTTGACAGCATCGTACGCTTTCACAGGGTCACTGTCCTCGATGGCATCCGTATATTTGGCCACCGCTTTTTCGACTTTTTCGGAAGCCCGGTTCTCATTGCGATCCGCAATCTGGAGAGCAATGGCAACGGCCAGCAGCAGCGCCAAAACACTGCCGGTGCCAATTAAAATCGTTTTTAAATGGGTGCGCCCGAAGGCAATCATTTTTCCGGAAAAAGTGATGAACTGATCGGGTTCCTTCAACAATTGTTTGCGTGAAACAGTACCTTTTACCATTATTCCTCCACAATATCTTTTATTCGTATCCAGCCTTCAGCAGGAATGTCTGCGCCAATTACCTGACATACCTCAAATCCACATGCCGAGGCAAGCCTGCCGCACGTTTCGATTGCATAGCCGTTTACGAGCCCGAAAAGAAATCCGGCGGCCCAAAGGTCTCCGGCACCGGTGGTATCGACGGCAGGCCCTGATTTAAGGGGGGGGATCCGATGAACCCGGTCTCCGGCATGGACAAAGCTTCCGCGGGCACCAACCTTCAATACGGCCGTCTCCACCGAAGCAGCCAATCTGTCCAGGGCCTGTAATTCATCCTTGAAGCCCGTATAGGCCGCCGCTTCATCCTCATTGGCGATGAGGATGTCCACATACGCCGGAACAATGTCGTCAAGGATCGGTTTGGCCTGCTCCACCACCGTAAAACTTGCCAAATCCAGAGAAATGCGGGTACCGGCGGATTTGGCGGCGGCCAAGGTAGCTGTCATCAATTCCGGATCGAAAAGCAGATAGCCCTCCAGATGAACGATGGCGCTATCCGCAAACATGTCTGCCGACACCTCTTCTGGCTTGATGTCCGCCGAAGCGCCCAAATGGGTGAGCATGGTGCGCTCGGCATCCGGCGTAATCAGTGACAGCACCTGTCCCGTGGGAAGTGAGGACGTCATCAGATGCGGCTCGACGCCCCGATCTTCCAGAGATTGCTGGAAAATTTCCCCCATATCGTCGTCGCCGCGCTTTCCGATAAAGCGCGCGCAGCCTCCCAGTTGGGCAATACCCACGGCCGTGTTGCATGCAGAGCCCCCCGGCACAATGGTTGGCGTGGCCGGCGCCTGGCGCTGTATCCGTTCCATTTCGGGAATATCCACGTAGGTCATACCACCCTTTCGATATTCCAGGTTCTGTACCACCTGTTCACTTTCATGAACCAGTATGTCCATCAGTGCGGCCCCGAAGGCGACCACCCGCTTGTTTTTACTATTTTGTATCACCTTTATACCCCTATGGCATCCAACGCTACCAAACCAGAGACTGATGAATCCATCCCTGGTCCCCGTCGGCGTGGATCACGTGTATCCACACGCCTTTTCTCTCTATGACTTTAAAAGGAATGCCTATATCCACCGTAAACAAAACCGCTTTGTCGGTGCCCGGGCCCGCCCGTACGTTGCAATTTTCCTTTTTAACAATCACCGCCTTGACATTATCCAGAAGTGGCTTGTAGATCCAGCCGCGGTGCCCTTCAAAATCCTGGAACAGGCACCACTCGCCATACTTTTGTATGACATTTACAGGATGGTATTTCTCAATCTGCCAGATCACCTGCTCTGCCTTGGCCGGTCCCAATCGGACATTTGCGATGGCCACCTTGACGCTCAGACGTTCCGCCTGCACCGGTGATGCGCCAACAACCACCGCGGCAAATACCCATACCGACAGCATAATTGTTTTTATTACAGGCCTCATCGTTATCCACCCTCTCCGCAGATGCGTGGTTCGTTTGTCACTGTTTATCCGGAAACAGATCGCGTTGTTCGAAATACAACCGCAGGATCCGATACCCCCGGTAACAAAGCCGATGCGGTGCCCTGTGAACACTTACACACAAACTAGGCCGGCCCGGGAATCGTATAGGTCGTACAAGAACCAGAACTACAGGTTCGGGTTTGTGCGCTGACACCATTTCCACCGCCACCGTTCCCGGCAACCGTATGGCTGGTCCTGGACAAAATCCGCTCCAGGTTTCCTGACCCACAATGGGTGCAGACCATTTCGATCTCATCCTCTTTTTTCATGATCAGCCGTTCATTGTACTGATCGCAATCCATGCATTTGAATTCATAAATCGGCATCTTCGTCTCCTTGGAAATACATTACACCAAACTGGCCATCAGCTGTGCGTTGTCAACGATCAAATCACAGGCCAACCGGCCATCGGCGGGTTTTCCCGTTTATGTGGCCAACAGTGACCGGGCATGCTCCATGGCGGTCGGCGTTATCGTCTCCCCCCCAAGCATGCGGGCGATTTCCCTGATTCGCGCTTCGGCGTCCATGGGATTGATGGTGGTCGTGGTCCGGCCTCCGCTGACCTGTTTTTTTATATGGTAATGATGGTCAGCGAACCGGGCAATCTGGGGAAGGTGGGTAATGCAGATCAATTGGTGTTTCCTGGACAGGCTTTCCAGCTTCTTCCCCACCGTATCGGCAACGGCACCGCCGATGCCGGCATCGACCTCATCAAAAATCACGGTGCCCACGGCATCCGTTTCCGCCAGGATGGCCTTCAGGGCCAACACCACCCGGGAAAGCTCTCCCCCCGATGCGATCGAAGCCAGCGGTTTTTCGGATTCACCCACATTGGGAGCAATCATGAACACGGCCTGATCGATACCGGTAGGCGTCAGCCGGCTGCCATCAACGCAAAGCCACTTATCTGCAAGGGCGTCACCGGGCAGCAGGGAAAGATGCACGCTGAACCGGGTACCGGCCATCTTCAGGTCAGCCAGCTCCGTTTCGACGCATTTGGAGAACCTGGCGGCAATTCTTTTGCGCTTGTCCGACAATTTCCGGGCAAGCTCCGCTGCCTTGGAAAAATCGGCCTCCAGCCGCGCTTCTAATTGCTGGATCGCATCATCCATGTTTTCGATGGCGCCGAGTTCAGCCTGAATGCGTGCTTTGGATGCAAACAATTTTTCCAGAGATCCGCCGTATTTGCGTTTCAGGCGGTTAACCAGATCCAGGCGCTGATCCACCGATGCTATCCGCTCGGCGGATGTGTCCATCACGCCAAGATAAGATCGCAACAATTCGGTGAGGTCTTCCAGGCCATAGAGGTGGTCCGCCAGCCCCTGAACCCCTTCGGTCAGTCGGTCATCAAGATCCGCAGCCTTTTCCAGGGATTTGCGAATCTCACCGAGTCGCTCCAGGATAGATCCATCGGACCCGTGCAGGGCATCAATGGCAACGGCCACGGTCCGATATAGGAATTCAGTATTTTTCAGCCGCAGGCGTTCTTTTTCCAGGGAAACATCTTCATTTGGCTGAATATCGGCATCGTCAATTTCCTGCGCCTGGAACAGCAGCAATTCCATCTCTTTTTCACGATTCGCCTTTTTTTCGTAAAGGTCCTTGAGGTCTTGGACCATTGGCTGGATGCGCTGGTAAAACGCCTGCATTGTTTCAACCTGCTGTCCCAGATTGCCGAAGCGATCCAAAATCGCCATGTGCGATTCTTCTTTCAGCAATCCCTGGTGGGCATGCTGTCCCGAAATACTGGCCAGGTCCGAAGCAATGGCGGCCAGCATCTGCATGGTGGCCATGCGGTCGTTGATGTAAATGCGATGGCGGTCGTTACGGGTGATGATCCGGCGAACCAGCAAACCATCATCAGGCACATAGCCGTTATCCGCCATGACAGCCGCCGCGGCAGAACCCTTGGGCACCTCGAAAAAGGCGGACAACTCCGCGCTGTCGAAGCCATCCCGGACCACCCTCGCATTGGCCCGTGAGCCAAGTAAGAGATTGACCGCACGGACAATGACCGATTTGCCCGCACCGGTTTCACCACTTAACACCGTCAACCCCTGTTCAAAACGGATGTTCAGGTCGTCGATAATGGCAAAATTTTTGATCAACAACTCTTTTAGCATGCTGTCCTTCCCGTAAGGCGCCACCGTCTGCAAAAATACGCTGAAATCATGACCATCAGACGGGCTTGCCTTAGGTTCGGCATTACAGCAATCCGGAATAATTTCCGCCATCCAGCAGCAGGTTCTGCCCGGTGATATAGCCGGCCTGAACACTGGCCAGGAAGGCTGCCGCCGCGCCGAAATCGGATGGGTCGCCGATGGTGTTACTGGGATTGGCTTCCATCATCTCCTGAAGGATCGCTTCCTTGGTCCTGTTTTCTTGTTCGGCACGGTGCTCGGCCAGTTGATCGACCCGTGAGGTCTGATGGATTCCGGGGAGCAGGGCATTGACCGTGATACCGTCAGGTGCCAGTTCCGTAGCGATGGTTTTCAAAAATCCCGTCAGTCCGGCGCGGGCCATGTTTGACAGCAGCAGGGTACCGATGGGCTGCTTGACCGAAATGGAGGTGATCGCGATGATCCGGCCCCAGCCCTTGGCCTGCATGGCCGGTGTCACCCCGTGAATCAGGTGCACGGCGCTCATCAGCGTCAGGTCCAGGGCCTTCTGGTATTTCTCAATGGCAGTGGTGGCATAATTGCCCGGCGGCGGTCCGCCTGCATTGGTCACCAGGATGTCAGGGTCCCCCAACTGCTTACGGACATCCTCCAGCAAGCGCTGAATATCTGCCTCATCGCTCAGATCGGTCCCAAACCCCAGCACCTCCTCCATACCGGTCTGCTCCGCAATTTCCCGGGCCGCTTTTTGGGCGTAATCCCCGTCGCGGGAACAGATCGCCACCCGACACCCTTCCGCGGCCAGTTGTTCGGCACACCCTTTCCCCAGCCCCCGACTGGCGGCTGCGACCAGGGCGATCTTACCGTTGATTCCGAGATCCATATTTTCTCTTTTTTGGTGAAAGGATCAAGGAGTCGCGGTAACATCCCGCGACCCCTTGATTTTATTTGGTGGAGATGAGGGGGATCGAACCCCTGACCTTAGCGTTGCGAACGCTACGCTCTCCCAACTGAGCTACATCCCCGTCGATCTTTCTGGATGGGTACGGCCTGGCATTACTTGTCCGTTGTCAGCATCACCAGCTTGGTCGGCGTATCCAACAGTTTGTCCACATGGGCGATACGCCCGCCCACGGTTTCATGGAAGACAGCCATCCGTTCGGGCTTGAGCGATTTGCCGCGGCTCTTTTTAACCGTAACCGGATTGATGGGCTTACCGTTTACGCGTACCTCGTAATGCACGTGTGGGCCGGTGGACAGCCCGGTCCAGTATCCCCACGCTTTTTCAGCAGCCGGCTGCAATGCCCGTAATAGGTCTGGTAGCCGTTGGGGTGTTTGATAATCATTAATTTTCCATATCCGCCTTTCCAGCCGGCAAACATTACCCGCCCGTTGGCCGTGGCCCGGATGGGCGTCCCCCTGGGCGCCCCGTAATCGATACCGGTATGTGCCCGATACTTCTTCAAAACCGGATGAAATCGCCGAATGGAATAACCGGAAGTTATCTTGCCGAACTTGAGGGGAGTGCGCAGAAACATTTTTCGCAGGGGCTGCCCGTCCCGATCATAGTAGCTGTCGAATTCACCGTCATTGAAAAGGTAGGCCGAAAAGGTCTTGTGACGTCCCACATAGCAGGCCGCCAAAATTTTTCCATACTGGACGAATTCTCCGCCTTTATAACAACGCTCGTACATTACGGCAATGCGGTCTCCCTTGCGCGGATAGAGGTAGAAATCGATGTCCCAGGCAAAAATATCCGCCACCAGCCCGGCAATTAACTGGTGTTCTCCCTCGTCGGCTACGGCTTGGTACAAAGAGGTCTCGATGGTGAACACCTTTGAGACCACCTGCCGGTCCAAAACGATATCACGCTTGTGAACGCTGTATCCACCCTTGTCGTCTTTGACCGCTTCGTATTCATCCAGTGGACCGGTTTTGTATACGAATTTCTGGATCCGGTGCGCATCGTCAACGCAAACACGGTAGGTATCTTTGGGCCGGCAATAGCGGAAATCGAAAACCGGTTTGAACGACCTGGACAGGCAAAGAATTTCCGAAGGGGGGATATCGCAAGCGGTCAGGGCTTCATACAGGGTCCGGTTGCGTAGCCGATCCTCGACCACGCCGATGGCCTGCGGCTCCGTATCTTCGTTGACAGCCATGGGTTCCAGGCCTTGCCCCCCGGAAGCCAGGCCCGGTTGGGGCAAAAATAGACAAAAAACCCCAAAAAAGAGGTATAAAACCCCGGCAAGCCAATTGCGTTTCAAACCCATTGATCTCTTTTCCTTTCGACCATTCAACTCGTCCCAGGATGCTTTCGGCAGTGTACTCACTCAGCTTTAGCTTGGATATCGGCCATTTAGCAAAATGAAGGACCGCAATCAACCGTTTTTTAAGGTCTCAGGGCTGCTTTATCTGCCGACACCGTCGTTTTAGCGGATGGAGAAGCTTTCATACCACCGTTTTGCCCCCTCGCCAATCAGCACCTCGTCCTGAAGGATCTCGACAACCACAAAAGTGTCCACATTGCCACCCTCCTTGACCAGTTTGTCGTTGATCACCACAAACCGATCAACCGCTTCGGGTGACCACACCAGGGCCTGCAAATCAATGCGCGGATCGCTGCGAACCTGTCTGTCCTCCCGGATAGCCATCGGTGCCTGCTTTTTGACTGGCGGATCGGGATCCACCGTATCTGAATCATCCGAAAACGAATCCAGCGCGTCCGACTGGCGGATCTCGGAACGAACCATCCCTCGGGGCTGGACAACCGTCTGCTTCCCGTCAGAATCGGCCTTGGAATTGGCCACGGGTGGCGGCAGGGGCTGTTCGGACGGAATTGACGGCACCGGGGGATCGTCCGTTTTCATATGATCCTTGACCGGTATCGCCGGTTGCGGGGATGGTTGGGGTACCGTCTTGTGCATGGTTTTGACCATTACCGGAGGCGCATCGGACGAAGGCGGGGATTCGCTCTGATTCGCCATCCGGAAGGTCGCGCCAGCGATGCCGCCCAACACAATCAATACCGCCGTCATGATCCACCACCGCCGATAGGATCGCCGGCGGGCAAAGCCTGCTCCCACAGGCGGCAGCCAGGGGATAGGCCTTTCATCCCCGGTTGTTGATTCCTGTTGGGCTTTTTTTAGCGCTTCCAGTATGGAACTCAATGGGCTTTCCTCACAAACGCAACCCCCGAGTTATGGGCAAGCGTTCACAGGACTCCGCATCTGCGGCTGTCTGTAAACGTCTGCCGGATATATTTTCAGAGTGTTCTTGGCTGCTTATAGCCTGTGTAGCCTTTTACGGTTGTTACACCTTTAGCGCCACCGTTTGCTCGGCCCCTTATCATTGAATGCGTTGGCGCTTTTCCGACACCATTGTCAGGCGCGGTATATCCAGCGTGCGATCTTCGTTGTAGATCGCAATTTTGGTAAGCGGTCCCACCAGTCCGTCTGCATCCAGTCCGTGGCGGGTCTGCAGGGCTTCCACGGCCTGTCGGGTTTGCATGTCATATGCTGCGGTCATCTTGTCGATGGAAAAGCCCAGTTTTCGAAGCTGCATTTTCAGTGACACGATGGCATCTCCGGAAGCGGTGATCGGAATCACCCCCGCATCGTGGAAAAAATTTTTCCAGAAAATAAGTGCCACACCATTCCATTCACCGGCCAACGATGCGGTCATCACCGCATACCTGTCTTCACCATTGGACAGGTAGGCACGGTCCGCAGACAATTTCACCAGGGCCAGATATCTCGACGGCCGCCCCCCGGGATCGGGAAACTCCAGAATCGCTGGCAGATTGAGTTTTTTTAACAGCTCCAGGTTTCCCTTTATCCGAAGCAGATCCAAGCCGTAGCGCCCGGCGGCGATACGGAAAAATTGGTCACCGCTCACGGCGTCGATGGCTGCGGTGGTTCCGGTCAGCTGCCAGGTATCCAGCACCGCCCGCAGAGCCCCGTCTCGCGACGCCATGGCCGGAATCGCTGACAGCAGCCGGCCCGGACCACCGACCGTCGGCCACCCTTGATCTCCGGCATCTCCCACGGCCTCAGACGGAGGGGCCTGATTCGCAGATACCGCTTCGCGCCCCGCAGCGCTTCCAGCAACCACCGGCTCAGACAGGCCACCGGGTTGTATTGCGGTATTATCGGATTCGATGGCATGGGACTCGACGGATGCGGATATACGCTCATTTTCAGGCATCACCAAACGATGGATCAGACCGGCGGCAACCAGCACCACCAGAAAAACCAGCAGCCCAATGACCAGCGATTGCCGGCGGTCCGTAACCCGGCGCCGAAGCCGACGGCTGCCATCCAGTTCACTCAGGGCCTGTTTGACGATTCGGCGGTCAATCTGTGACCGTCCCTGGGTAAAGGCGGTCAACAGCGCCCGGTCACAAGCGATGTTGATCAGGCGGGGAACCCCTTTGCTGTAACGGTGGATAACCCGGCAGGCACCCGCCGAAAAAACACCTCCCGGCCTGTAGGAAGCAATGTGAACACGATGATGTATGTATTCCCGGGTCTCCGCCGGCGTCAGAGGGATCAGGTGACAGCTCAAATTGATGCGTTGGCTCAGTTGGCGCAGGTCATCGGCGTCCAGCAGCGCCCCCAGTTCAGGCTGGCCCACCAGGATGATCTGCAACAGCTTGCTGGTGGTCGTTTCCAGGTTGGAAAGCAGCCGAAGCTGTTCCAGAACATCGACACTCAGATTTTGGGCTTCATCGATAAGCAGGAGCACCTGCCGTCCCCGTGTTTTTTGTTCCAGCAAAAAGGCGTTGAGCCGGTCGATAAGCGCTTTCGTCGAATCCGCATCCGAGGAAATACCGAACTCATCGTTGATGGCTTTCAGCAGTTGCCGGGCATCGAGTTTGGGATTGAAAATGTATGCAGCGTCGGTGGTTTCGTCCAGATTTTCCAAAAACATGCGGCACAAAGTGGTTTTGCCCGTACCGACCTCGCCGGTGATCTCAACGAAACCCTCGCCATAACCCACGGCGTAATTCAGGTGAGCCAGGACCTCTTCATGAATCCGGGAAAGATAAAGATATGCCGGATTGGGTACCAGTTTGAACGGTCGTTCCTTGAAGCCGAAAAATTGGTTGTACATGGATGGTTCCCGGTCAATCAAAACACATCAGCGGGCAATCTTACTGGTCCGGTTCTGGATATAGGCGTCACGAAAGGCTTCATAGGGATCCAAGGCGGCATCTTTCAAGGTTTCGTAGTCGCCGAGTCGGAAGGAGGCGTCGTTCACCGTCCGCACGCTGAACACCGCCGCGCCGGTGGTGGTGGTGGTCAATGCGCCGGCATCCACATTGATCAGGGTCATGAAGTTGAGGGGATTCAAAGCCCAGTCCCCGACGGCACCCACCGAATCTCGCACGGTAGAAGGACCGAGAAGCGGCCAGACCAGGTAACAGCCATTGCCCACCGCATAACGTCCCAGGGTCTGCCCGAAATCCTCTTGGGGGGGATTGAGTTCCGGAAATTGGGCGGCCGGATCGAACAGCCCACCGACCCCGATGGTGCTGTTGACCAGAAACCGGCCGAATTCACCATCTGCAGCCTTGAATTTTCCCTGTAGCAGGCAGTTGACGAACCGTACCGGCATCATCAGGTTGAAAAAAAAGTTTTTCACACTCACCCGGGCCGGCGTGGGGATCACCGCTCGATAGCCCCGGGCCACCGGTTTGAGCACCCAGAAATAGAAACGGTCATTGAAGACAAACATGGCGCGGTTAAACCCGGAGAGCGGATCGGCGACCGACTCCGGAGCTGCATTGACATCATCGTCGAACGGATCGTCTCCGTCATCGAATGGGTCGAAGGGCAGGTCCTCGTCCGCGGCAGCCGCCTCGGGTACCGGGGGTTTGCTTCCGGCGGAAGCCCCGGCCCAGCAGGGCGCCGCCAAGGAAGCAAGAACGAATAGAATGGCAAGCTGAACCAAATGTGTACGCATTTTCAGGCACGTCCGGTTTGCGGGTTGAGGTCATGTACTGTACTAACCTTTGTCAGCAAGACGACCATTCTGCTCGGCCAGCTTCCGGTTCAACTGATCGATCAGTTGGGCCGGGGTTTTCTTTCTCAGAATGCTGGCGAATTGGGTCCGGTAGTTTTTTACCAGACTGACGCCTTCCACGATAATATCGTACACCTTCCAATGTCCCCCGCCGGTATCGAACATCCGATAATTCACCGGTATTTCAACTGTTTCCCTGACGATTTGGGTGCGCACCTCGGCATATCGATCCGAATGAAAGGCCTGATCCAGATAGATGATTTTTTCGTTGTGATATTCTCCCTGGATTTTATCGATATACGTGTTGCCCAGAAATTGAGCGAAAACATTGGTGAACGCTTCCTTTTCGGCAGCACTGAACTTGCGCCAGTTCCGGGCGACGGCCCGTTTGGAGATCTCCCGGAAATCGAACATGGGCTTGACATGTTTCCATATCTTGTCGCGCTGGGCGGATTTGGTTCCCGGCGCCTTGTATTGGGAATCGTTCAAAATGGAGATCACGGTATCGATGGGAGCCTTAATGGTCGCAATGGGCTCAACGGATGCGGCCATTGCCGAACCCATCGGCAACAACAGCCAAACCAGGGCAATGGCAATACGATTTAAAAACATGATTTCCTCCACAACCTTGCGTTAAATTATGTATTTCATTTATTATTTCAAATATTAACAATAGGTTTCGAATTTTTTTATGCAACCATGGGGTTTGTTCAGCGTTACTACTCTTCCGCATTCCCGAAGACATACTTACTCACAAGCTCCTCAATGTCCAGCGCCGATTCCGTTTCGACGATCATATCTCCGTTTTTCAGGATCCGGTCCGATCCTCCCGGCGCCAGCTTGATGAATTTGTCGCCGATAAGTCCGGAAGTTTTGACCGAAGCGATCACGTCGTCGGTCAAAATGACATCCTTTTCGATTTTCATGCGCACCACGGCCAACTGGTCCTGCCTGTCCAGGTGAATGCCGGCCACCCGCCCAATCTCCACTCCGGCCATATCCACCTGCGCACCGGTTTTCAGCCCTGAAACCGAGTCGAAACGGGCCTCCACCACATAATAGGCATCGCCGAACCATTCCATCTTGCCCAGCTTGATGGTGAGGTAGGCCACACTGATCATTCCGATGAGGACAAAAATACCCACTGCGGTTTCTACCGATGTCTGTTTCATATGGCCTCCATTTCGCCGCCTTTTGTTTCCTCGGAAGGGACCTTGCCCTGAATGAATTCCCTGACCACCGGCTCCCGGCAACGCTGAATCTGATCGGGACGACCCTGAAAAATGATTCGGCCCCGGTCCAGCATGGCCACCCGTTGGGCAATGTGGAAAACATCGGGAATATCGTGGCTGACCATCACACCGGTGAAACCGAAAGATTTTTGGTAATCAGCAATCATGGCGTGGGCGGCGTTCTTACGAATCGGATCCAGGCCGGTGGTCGGTTCGTCAAATAACACGATCTGTGGATCCGTCACCAGGGCGCGTGCCATGGCAACCCTTTTCTGCATGCCCCCGGAAAGCTGGGAGGGGTATCTGTCTTCGACACCCTCCAAGTCCAAGCGAGCCAGCATGGCCCCTACGCAATGCTGAATATCTGCATGGGGAACCCGGCCTTTTTCCTTCAGGGGCAGGGCCACGTTATCATACACGGTCATGGAATCGAACAGGGCCGAGCCCTGAAACATGTAACTGAACTTCATTTTGAGGGAGCGGCGTTCGGCTGCATGCATTTCGGCCATGGCCCGGCCGTCGAACAGAATTTGTCCGGCGTCGGGATCCAGCAGGCCGATGATGTGCTTGAGCAAAACACTTTTGCCGATGCCGCTTTTTCCGATGATGGCCGTTACCTCGCCCTCGTGGATGGACAGATCCACTCCCTTGAGGACGGCATTGTCACCAAAACGTTTGAATACTTGTTTGAACTCGATCAGCGGTACGGTCATGGCAGCCGGGCCTTTTGATTTACGGTCAAAGTAAAAATGAAGTCAGCGCATAATCGGCGACCAGAATCATCACACAGGAAAGAACCACCGCGGAGGTGGTGGACAGGCTGACCCCTTTGGCCCCGAAGCCCTCCTTTCGCCGATGCGTTGTGTATCCCCGGTAACAGCAGATGGTCACCACAATGGCGGCAAAGCAGGCGGCTTTGATAAAGCCTCCGTGGATGTCATCCATCAGGACGCTGGATTCCACCCGACCGAAATAAAGGCCTGAATTGATGCCCAGCAAAAGGGATCCGGTGAGGTACCCGCCAAGAATGCCGACGACATCGAAAATGGCCGTCAGAAAAGGAAAACAAATCAAAGCCGCACCCAGACGGGGGCTGAACAGAAACCGGATCGGATCAATGTCCATGGTGTTCAGGGCGTCGATCTGTTCGGAAATGCGCATGATGCCGATCTCTGCGGCCATGGCCGAACCGGCCCGGGCCACGACCATAATCGCCGTCAGGACCGGTCCCATTTCACGGATCAGGCTGAGGGCTACGGCCGCTCCCAACAACCCTTCGGATCCGAATTTAACCAGGGTATAGTATCCTTGCAGGCCCAGAACCATACCAGTGAATGCTCCGGTCAAACAGATCACGAAAACCGACTTCATGCCGATAAAATAGATCTGGTCGATGATTTTCTCAGCCTGGGGGGGCCACGAAAAAAGGTGAATCACGCCGCGGACGAAAAAAATGGCGATTCTTCCCAGCTCCTGGACAGGCCCCATGGCCATACGTCCCAGGTCCGATAGCAGAAGGGGGATTGAGGGTATTTTGCCCATAGAATCGGTGGTATCCATCCTCTTTTCAATGGATGGGAGCGCGATACAACGAAACAACCTTCATCCATTTTGAAAAGCGTTCCTGTTTACCATTACCTACAAATAGTGTCCGCTCAGAAATCGGACAAATTGGCCATTTCCAGATGAGCACTAAATAGCTGAAAACACCACCTGTGTAAAGCAAAGAAGAACCTATTGCCAGGGCAATTTTGATAGTTTCGTAAAAAATCACCAGGCATGTCATTCCCGTGCAGGCGGGGATCAATAACCTGAGTTGAGCCATTGGCAGTCCGCTTTTAGCCGTTAGAAAAGGAAATGGTCAGAGCATAAGCCCCGTCCTCGAAGCGGCTGCGTACCGGGTAGCCGCCTTTTTCGAACACTTTGATCATGGCTTGATTGGTGGCCAGAACGTCGGCGGTCATGCCCCGGACCCCACGCTGGCGGGCCAGGCGGGCCAGCATACGGAAGAGGTAGGTGGCGATACCCAGACCCTGGTAATCTTCGTCCACGACAAAGGCCACGTCCGCATAGGGTTTGTCCTTATGACGGGCGAATCGGGCCTCGGCGATGATGCGTACCTGGCCCGGCGATCCCGGCAGCCCCACCAATCCCACCACGGAGAGTACATCCTGGTAGTTGACATTTACATAAGTCTGCATTTTGGCGTGGGGCATGGTCTTGATGGGAGTGAAATAGCGGTAGTAGATGGCTTCGTCCGAGAAACGATAGAAGAGACGCCGCATCTCCTCTTCGTCGGAGGGCTTGATGGCCCTGAAGCGCACGGTTGTATCGTTCTTGAATGTATGGCGTTCGGCGATCTCCGAAGGATAGAGATGAGCACTTTCGGCCAGGAATATTTGGTCCGGATAAATGATGTTAGCGGCCTTAGCCTTTTCCACCAGTTCCGGCCGGTCATCGGGATGGGCGATTTCGATAAGTGCCTGGGCACGTTCGCGAAGGCTCCGGCCGGATAGGGAGGCAATGCCGTATTCGGTGGCGATCATGTGTACGGAATCGGGCATGTTGAGCTGATTGGGCATCTCTTCGATGGAGAGGCACACCCTGTTCTTGCCTTTCAGATCGCGGCTGGGCAGGGCGAAAATGGTGAAACCACCCCGTGAAATTTCCGCCCCGTTGAAAAAATCCATGGCCTGGCCGGGACCGGAGGAGATCTGACCCCGGCCGGCGTGCATGGCGATGCGGCCGGACAGATCCACTTTACGGGCCGGAAAGATGGATACGAACCGAGGATTCCTACCGATCTCAATGGGGTTAAACACCTTGTCGATGCTCTGGAATTCAACTTGCGGGTTGCAGTCCAGCCAGGCCATCAGATCTGCCGATCCCATGGCATAACAGGAGAGTGTCTTACCGCGGAAGGTTCGTTTGCGACGATTGGTGACGGCCCCGGTTTTTACCAGGGCCATGACCGCATCGGTGATGAAGGGGGTATGGATGCCCAGGTCTTTTTTACCGGCCAGATGACGGGGCAGCGCGTCGAACAGCGGGCCGAGGGCAAACCCCAGGCAACTGCCATCCTCGATAACCGAGGCCACATGGCCGGCCACTTTGTCATACACCGCTTTCACCGGCCAGCAGGGAAATACCACAGCCGGTTCATCGCTTTGCACAAGCTGGTCGAATTCGTCCACGGAGACGAATGTGTCTCCATAGGTGCGGGGAACCTGGGCATTGATTTCCCCGACCACGATGGATGCCTGTTCCATGACCTGCCGGGCCACATCCACGGCGATCCCCAGGGAGCACAACCCGTCCTTATCTGGCGGGGTAATCTGGATGATGGCCGCGTCGATCGGCAATTGGCGGCCATGGATCAGTGCGGGGATGGCGGAAAAGCGGCTGGGTATGAGGTCCACTCGACCGGCGGTGATGGCCTCACTGGCCACCCACCCCGAAAAAAAGGTTTTCAGACGGTATCGGTTGCAGCGCAAATCTTCCAGGGAGACGGCGTCGCCAAAACTCAGGAGCTGGATCAGTGTCAGGTCCTGTAGGTTAACAGCATCGGATGTCATGAGGCGTTTGACCAGCGTCCTGGGCTCGGCGGCGCCGGTACCCAGAAAGACATTCATCCCCGGTTGAATGTGTTCGAGGGCCTCATTCGGGGTGACGATCCTGGCTTGCCAGTCTGTTTGCGCGTTTAGGGTCATGGAAGCTCCAATGAGTAGGGGGTCATGGGTTCAGGGCACATGGTTGACAAACCCGTAAAAACCGGTAAGCGTTCACAGGGTGCACTGCCAACGCCATCCAAAACGCAAGGAACGATATTATGAAATACAATTTCGACCGGGAGATCAACCGTAAAAACACCCAGTCCGCCAAGTGGGGTGTCATCCAAGACCCCGATGATCCGTCGGTCTGGCTTACCACCGACGATTACTTCGGAGAAGATCGAATTTTGCCTTTGTGGGTGGCGGACATGGATTTTCCCGCACCTCAACCGGTGGTGGATGCCTTGGTGAAGCGGTCCCGGCACGGCATTTTCGGTTATACCCTGCGCACGAAGCGCTACGATCAGGCCGTGGTCGACTGGATGCAGCGGCGTCACGGGTGGCGCGTCGAACCCGGTTGGATCGTCTCGACCCCCGGTGTGGTGCCGGCGGTCAATTTTCTCATCCAGACCTTCGTCAATCCGGGAGAAAAGGTGCTGATTCAGCGGCCGGTGTATTATCCATTTTTTGATGCCATACAAAACAATGGCGCCGAGATTGTCTCCAATGGCCTGGTTCTAAGGGGAAACCGCTATGAGATCGATTTCGACGATTTCGAGCGTTGGGCGGCCGACCCTGCGGTCTCCCTGTTCATTCTTTGCAGCCCCCACAATCCGGTAGGCCGGGTCTGGACCCGGGAAGAACTGACCCGCATGGGCGAGATCTGCCTGCGGCATAAGGTGCTGGTGGTTGCCGACGAGATCCATGCCGACCTGATCTATCGGGGAGTCAAATTCACCCCTTTTGCCGCCATCAACGAGGCCCTGGCTGCCAATACGGTGGTCTGTACGGCGCCTAGTAAAACCTTCAACCTCGCCGGTTTGCACACTTCCAACATCATTGTTCCCGATGAGCGGCTGCGATGGCGGTTCCAGCAGACCATGGGCCGTTGCGGCATGCAAAAGTGGGCCAATCCATTCGGAGTGGTGGCCTGCGAAACGGCCTACCGGGAAGGTGAGGACTGGCTGAATCAGGTGATGGACTACATTGAGGCCAATCGGGATTTTATGCAGGACGTTGTCGAGCGGCGCATCCCCGGCATACAGGTGATCCGTCCGGAAGGAACCTACCTGGTGTGGCTGGACTGTCGGGGTTTGGGCCTCGACAAGTGGGCATTTAAACGCCTGATGATGGCATCGGCGCGTATTTTCCCGGACGAAGGGTTCATCTTCGGTCCCGAAGGCGACGGTTTCGAGCGTATCAACATCGCCTGCCCGCGATCGATTTTGGAAGAAGCCTTGGAGCGTATACGACGGGCGGTGGCGACGATGCCGGGTTTACCCCGTGGTTGCACAAAAAAATGAGAAAATTATCGTGCCGTTGACACCGCAAGCGGTTTGCGTCATAACATTTTGCACCCATCCAACCTAAAAACAGACAACCCAAGGAAGATATACCATGAAGCAGGGCAAATGTCCCAAATGCGGCTCGGAAAAAATTTACTCAGCTGTGGACCTGCCCCTGAAAAGCGGGCCTTTCGGCAGCAATTCGATTCCCGTTGGCCTGACCGCCATGGCAGCCCTGGACAACTACGTCTGTACGGCCTGCGGCCTGGTAGAGCGTTATGTGGCAGACGAACACATGCTCAAAAAAATATCCAAGAAATGGAAAGCGGTAGATCCGAAAAAAGAGGCCGCAGAATAGATCTGATGTCCTTTTTTCAATTGTTATTTGACCACTGTCACGATTCTTATAAGGATCCATGATGCCTTTTCCCCTGTCCAGCAACCGCATTCGCGGCATCCGCCATTTTGGGCTGATATCACGCATACTCATCAAGCACGGCATGGGAGAAGTCTCCGATCGACTGAAGGGCCGTACAGGGGCCAAGTTCGGTTCCGGTCTTCCCGACCCCGCCCGCATCCGGCGTATACTGGAGGAACTGGGACCCAGTTTCATCAAGCTGGGGCAGTTGATGAGCACCCGCGCCGATTTGTTTCCGCCGGAGTACATCCATGAACTGGCCAAACTCCAGGATCAGGTGCCGCCGCTTCCCTTCGACGGCATTCGCCGCCTGATTGAGGCTGAACTGGAACGCCCAGTGGACCAATTGTTTGCGCACATCGACGAATCCGCCATGGCCGCGGCGTCCGTGGCCCAGGTACACGCCGCCCGACTGAAAACCGGAGAAAAAGTTGCCGTCAAGGTTATCCGGCCGGGTATCGAAAAACGTATCCGTAAAGATATTCAGGTGATGTACTATGTGGCGGCCCGGTTTGAGCGATCCTTCGAACTGGGCCGCATCGTCGGGGCCGTCAACCTGGTCAAGGAGTTCGAGCGTACCATCTTCCGTGAACTGGACATGTTTATCGAGGCGGGCAATATCGAGCGTTTCACCCGCAGTTTCGCCGATGTGAAAGAAATATACATTCCTGATGTGCATTGGGACTACACGGCCAAATCGGTGCTGGTGATGGAGTATATAGACGGCATCAAGATGGACCGTGTGGATGAAATCCGTCGTCAGGGCATTGATCCCGGGGAGGTGGCCATGATCGGCCTGCGCTCGTTTTCAAGGCAGTTGATGGCCGCCGGGATTTTTCACGCCGATCCCCATCCGGGAAACACCCTGGTGATGTATGACGGACGGGTGAGCCTGGTCGATTTCGGCATCGTCGGGTATCTGGATCAAGAGACCATGATGCAGATCGCCCACCTGTTTCTCGGATTTGCCGAACATGACTACGATATGGTCATGGAAGCCTTCGAAGCCGCCGGGCTGGTGGATCCCCGCCGCATCGACGTCAAAAATTTCCGGGAGGACCTCAAGGACATGGCTGAACCGTTTTACGGCCGTTCCCTCAAGACCATTTCGGTCAAGGACGTATACGACCAGGTCATGCGCCTGGTGTTCAAGTATCAGATCCACCTGCCCCGCAATTTGCTGCTGCTGTTCAAGACCTTCATCCAGACCGAAGCGCTGGGTAAAATACTCGGTTCCGAGGCCAGTTTGCTGGAAGTCACCCGGCCCTATGCCAAAAAATTGCTCCAGCAGGGATACGAGGCCCGCAAGGTGCTGAAAAATATGGGACGGGACATAAAGCTGTTTGGTGGCTACCTGCGTCAGATGCCCCACCTGGCCCACGGCATGTTTAAACGGCTTGCCACGGAAGGCCCGCGCATCCAGGTGAATCATGGCGGCCTGGACGACAGCGCCAAGAAATTCGAGAGCGGAATCAACCGCCTGACCTTGGGGATGGTGGTGGCGGCATCTTTGGTCGCCGCTTCGCTGATTCTCAACTCCACGCGCAAGGTCCTGCTCTTCGAGGTCGATTTTTTCGGTGTGCAGACCCTTTCTGTGACTGACGTGCTGGGATTCAGCGGCTATATCATTGCCACCCTTTTGGGCCTGTGGCTGATTTTTTCGATTGTTCGGTCGGGGAAGATGTGATCCCGATCATTTTTGCGCCGGTGAACAGTGGGTTTCCGTCAAGGAGCGGATCACCTGTTTCTGCTTCAGGGTCAGATCGTCGAAGCGGACACCGATTCCCTTGGGATCACGACGTACCACCGTCCCCTTGATGGGACAGGTACGTTCCAGAACGGGTGACGCGATGGACATGATCAACCGCTGCCCCACTTTGATGGGCTGCTCGGTTTCGGTGTATGCGCCGCCTTCGCTGATATCCCGCATATAACACTGGTAGGTCCAGTCGCTGATATCGTAATCCATCCCGATCAAACAATCATAGCGTCTGTGTTTTCGCAGGTTGGGCCGTTGGTTTCGTTTTTCGTCGAGGATCCGCCCGCTTTCCAGGAGCAGGTTCATCAGCGGCGTGGACATTTCCGTGGTAACGCCACTCACCGTATAGTCGATATCGATCACCACGTTTTCCCAGGTAAGAATATGCGAAGCGGCCGGTTTTCCCTGGAGCGGGCCCATTATAGCGGCGATGGGCTTGCCGTTGGCGATATGGATGGCGCCCACTTTCCCTTTGGCCGCGATCTGCAGGGAGCAAGAACGCCCCTCCAGTTCCATCATCTGCAGAAAGGAGGAGAGCGAGACCCCGCGAATCTGGCCGCCATAATTGATTTGTAGCTCGGTGAAAATCCGCTTGGTGAGCATGCTGATGTCCAGCGGCTGGTCGAAATGGATCACTGACGGCATCTGTTTGATTTTTGTACGGAACATGGACGATGCATTGTTGGTCATGACGATGACGCGAGTGCCGGCGTATTCGTTTTTCAGCATGGACATCAGTTCAAAGGCATCCACCTCGGCCATGTGCATCCCGGTGATGACGATACGAACATCTTCAACGGCAAGAATGTCCAGTGCCGTACCGGTATTGGTTGCGGAAAGGACCTGTAGCAGGTTGCCCTGGCTTTTGATCAATCCCGCGATGGTGTGGCGCGTGATGGGGTCGCTATCGACCACGAGAATGGTTTTCATGGGTGCCGGCCTTTGTTGTTCGATTGATCGTTGGTGCGTTTTCCTGGCGTATTGTTGGTAGATGGTGGTCGGTGGGTGCGCTTCAGATTAAACGAAATGCTGCCCGGGTCGGGAAACAGGATATCGGTCATGACTTCGAAATGATCGAAAGGGGGCATGATGCAGGCACCGGCGAAAGACTGCCGGGCTGCTGACACCATTTCTCTGGCATTGGCCACGCCTTCCTTCACCGGATCCTCGGCCATGTGCATGCGGGCCCTCAAGGATTCGGGCACGGCAATGCCGGCTACCTTGTGGTGCAGGAAATCCGCATGACGCGGTGTTCTCAACGGAAGAATGCCCATAATCATCGGAATGCGCATATCATGCGTCGCATCAGCGATCTGGTCGGCACCGGCCATGTCATAGACGGGTTGGGTAACCGCGAACTGAGCCCCTGCATCGACCTTGCGTTTCAGATGGGCCACGGCCTGCGACAGGCCGTTTCGCTCTGGATGGATATCGAAAACCACACCGGTCTGCATGCCCGACTCACGGGCCATGCGGACAAGGCCGTAGATATCGGTGTCACGAACCGTGGTCGTTGCATGGCGATCATCGAACGCCACCAGATCTCCGGTGGCGAGCATCACGGTATCGATTCCCAAGGCCCTGGCTCCCCACAATTCCCCTTGCAGACTCAATCGATTGTGATCCCGGGTGGTGAGGTGCAACACGGCCGGTTTGTCCAGATGCTTCCGGATCATCGCACACAGGGCCATGGCACTCATGCGGGGCTTGGCCACGGGATTGCTGGCAACGCTGAATCCACTGAAGGGAAGGGCTGATAACGATGCCAGGGTGTCAATCAGGGGCGATGGATCCGGCCCTCCCGGCGGGACCACTTCGATGGTGATGACAAAATCGTCGCTAAGCATGGGCATGCCTCGTTCATGGTGGACCGTTAGGATTCAGGCCGAATCCTTGTGCTTTCGACGGATTCGGCGACCGGCAGGCCGAAATGGAAGGTGGTGTCCTCGGTCACCAATGTATCGAAGTCGATTTTTCCGCATAGAAATGTTTCGCAGAACAATTTCATCAAGCAGCATCCCAGCCCTCGTTTGGATTGGGCTTTGATGCTGATATTACGTTGAAATATGCGTTTAACTGCCCTTTCGGCCTTTATTTTATCCCTTCTGTCCGGTCAAGGTCAAGTGGACGCCGCCGTCATTTCCAAGCGTCCTCACCCATGGTCTGTCACAACTCACCGGACAGGTCGATCTCGCCTTTTTCACTGACCCGGATGGTCGGCCGCAAGCCCCCGGGATCCAGTTTTGCGGCCAGTTCATAGGTGATGCGTTCACGCCGGTTTTGCACCAGATTGGCAAAAAAACGGATGCCGCTCAACAGGCTGGTGGTGGCCGTCAGCGTAACGTCTCCATCTCCATATCCACCGATAGTGGGCAGGTCGCCGGCCACGCCGGTCAACAGGTTGTGGCCGTCCAGGGCCAGGGTGCAGGCAATGCCGTGCAGGTTCAGCGGTGTGCGGTTGGGGTTGACGATGTGCAGCACGATTTCGAACTGCGGTGCGAGATGCCCCGAAGGCAGCGGCCGGACGGCCTTGACGTTGACGGTGGGTGTCTCGTAGTCCGGCTGCAGGGTGGCACAGGCCAAAAGGGTCATTGCCGTCATGAGTATAGCGACGGTTCGGGTGTGTCGGTACATGATTTGTTTTCCCATGATCATCAGCAGGGGGGATGAAGACCAGACCGGCCAGGTCCAGATACAGGCCGTCGAGTATGCGCTGGTATTGATAGCACGTCTCTTCGTCGGGTTCCTCCACGGTTAGTTGTTTGAACTGTCGGTAATCGTCAAGTCAGACAGTCATCAGGTCCAGATGGCGGCCCTTGTCCTTAAAGTCAAACATAAATCAGGTTAACATATATTCACGGATTGAGCTATTGTTCGATTATATGCATTCTCAGGGCACCGTATTTGCTTTGTTACCGGGTTGTTGAAGTATCCTCAATACCTTTGTACCCCGCTGCGGTGCATCTGCGGCACCCGGTAAATGCATGCGGTGCAGCGGCCTGCAACCCCGTACCCGGATATACGTCCTATCTTGTTGTCAGACCGTCCGCCGGGGCCTGACCCGCGCCGTTGGCGTTGCACCAAGTGGATTTTCGGGCCAGGCATGTTTGGGATAACGGCCCTTGAGTTCTTTTTTTACACTGGGGTATCCTGTGACCCAGAAGCCGGCCAGGTCACGGGTGATCTGGACCGGCCGACCGGCCGGCGACAAGAGGTGCAGGACCAGCGGCAAGCGCCCGTCGGCGATGGTCGGGGTCTGTGCGGCGCCGAACATTTCCTGGATGCGCACGGCCAATATCGGATCCGCCTGGCTGTAATCGATGGGTCGCCGGAATCCGCTTGGCACCGTGATGTGGGTTGGCGCGAGCTGTTCCAGGCGGCGGCGCTGTTGCCAGGTCAGCCGGCCGGCCAGAGCTTCGCCGAGCAACGGTGTGCCGATGTCCTTGAAACGGGTGATTCCGGCGAGATAAGGGGCCAGCCATTGGTCCACGGTTGCGTCCAGTTGTATGTCGCCAAGGTCCGGCCAGGGGCCGCCAGGGGCATCAATGCGGGCCAGCAAACAGACCCGCGACTGCCAGTTTCGCAGGGACGGGGTCCAGGGCAGCGCCCCGATTCCGGTTCTGCGGACGCCTGTCACCAGGGCATCCAGTACGGCATCGGCCATTGGATCGGACAGGGGTTCGGTCTCTATGGTAATGGCTCCCAAAACCCGTTTGCGACAGGCCGTCACCATTTGTCTTTCGGCTTCCCATATCACCGATTCACGCCAGTGGATTCGGTATTCGAACTGCTCCAGCAATTGATTCCGATCCGTGGCTGCGGCCATGAAAATGCGGGCGTCCTGCCGTTTGCCGTCCAGATGTGCCGCCACCAGATAGTCACTGGCGCTCAAGGGGTCCAGGCGATCCAAAAACGCTCCCCGACCGCTGGTCAACCTGAATCGGCCCGGTCTGTCGGTGCGGCGCCGGGCGATGCGATCGGGATACGCCCAGGCCAGGATCCGGCCGGGGTGGGCGAAATCATCCGTCTGTCCGTCCAGCTCCAGCCGTTTCCGCAGTACGGACGACACCTTCGAGACCCGTTTGGCCGCTGACGGAATCAGGCGGTATCCATATCGCTGCCAGGATTGATCGTTGCGATAAGCCTGCAGGGCCTCCAGGCGCAGCTCAAGATCCGCATCCCGTTCCCGGCCATCAAAACGGATGATTTCTCGTTCGCTGAGAATGGCGGCCATGTCACAGGCCGTCACACCCATTTTTTCCCCGCGGGCCGACAGAATCATGTGGGCCAGACGGGGGTGCAGGGGCAGGGCGGCCATGCGGCGGCCGTGGGGCGTGACGGTGCCGCGGTCATCCAGGGCCATCAGGTCGCCGAGCAGTTGCCGGGCCTGGTTGAATGCGGCTGCCGGTGGTGGATCCAGCCACTTTAGCGCCTCGGGTTCACTCAGACCCCATACCGCCAGTTCCAGGGCCAGGCCAACCAGATCGTTATCCATGATTTCCGGACGGTTATGGGGAACCAGGGTCTGGTGATGGGCCCGGTTCCAGAGCCGGTAGCAGATTCCGGGACCCAGCCGTCCGGCCCGGCCCCTGCGCTGATCGGCGGATGCCCGGGAAACCGGCAGGGTCACCAGTCGGGTCATGCCGCTGACCGGATCGAAACGGGGCATGCGCTGCAGACCGCTATCCACCACCACGCCGATCCCTTCGATGGTCAGGCTGGTTTCGGCAACGGAGGTCGCCAGTACGATCTTGTGGTGTCCGGTCGGCGGCGGTGCGATGGCAGCGTTTTGCCGATCCCGGGGCAGGTTGCCGTAGAGGGGGGTCACCAACCATCTTTGGGGCAGGCCCGTTTCATCCAGGGCGCGCTGAATGCGATGGATTTCCGGCACACCGGGCAAGAAGACCAAAAGGTTCCCTTCTTCCGCTTTTACCGCATGCCGGATGGTGCGGACAATGGCCTGTTCGGTATCTTGGGGCGCCGGTTTATCATGGTAGCGGGTGTCTACGGAAAACGTTCGGCCCTCGCATCGGACCAGGGGTGCGTTGTCCAGCAATTCGCTGACAGGTGCCGGGTCCAGGGTAGCGGACATGACCAGAATGCGCAGGTTTTCGTTGAGCACCCCTTGAATATCTCGGCAAAGTGCCAGCCCCAGGTCGGCATCCAGGCTGCGTTCATGGAATTCGTCGAAGATAACCAGGCCGATATCCGCCAGTACGGGATCGTTCTGGAGCATGCGGGTGAGAATCCCTTCGGTGACCACTTCGATACGGGTACGGGGTCCCACCCGGCTATCCATGCGTACCCGGTACCCTATGGTCTGTCCCACCGGCTGACCCAACAATCCGGCCATGCGGTGGGCCGCGGCCCGGACGGTGATTCGCCGGGGGCCCAGAACGATCATGCGTCTGCCCGACATCCACGGTTGGTTGATCAGTTTCAATGGTACGGCAGTGGTTTTGCCGGCTCCCGGCGGTGCCACCAGCACGGCAGAAGGATGGTTCCGCAGAGCCGATGCCAAGTCGTCTATAATTCCGGCCACCGGTAGTTGATTCAGATCAGTGACGTTTTTGTCAGTGGCAAGCATGTCGACATTCATAACATAATCGAACGTGAAGTGCATCGGTTCTAAAGAACCGGCGGATGCGTGCCGATAACAACCGCTGGGGGTGATCCTGCCGGTGCAGTGATCCACCTCTGTTAATGGACGACGGGCTGGTCTGCTAAATAGTGCCCATCCGGAAATGGCAAATTTGCCCGATATCTGCGTTATACGAACATTTTTATCCTCGCCAATATCAACCATATGCCTGCGGTAAAAATGTTCGAAAGCCTTGATCTCGACCAAATTTGCCTATTTCTGGGCAGACACTAAATAGGATAAAGGAAAGGTTTGATGCACAGACGATCAATAGCCGTGCTGGCGTTTGCGATATGGACAGCTGCCTTTAATGCCCATGCGGAAACACTGCGATTTGCCCCCCTGCCCATGCAGAATCGGGAAACGGTGGTCAAGCAGTTCCGACCCATGACCTCCTTTTTGGAAAAAAAACTCAGTACTACTATCGTATACGAATACTCGGACGGCTACGCGGATTTGCTGGAAAAGTTCCTGCAAAAAAAGATCGATCTGGCTTATTTGGGGCCTCTGCCTTATGTGGAACTGCGGCGTTCCTACGAACAGGCGGAGCCTTTGGTCCGGTTTAAGGAAAAATCGGGGAACACCACCTATACCTGCTCCCTGGTGACCTTCCCGGATGCCTTTTTCGATCCGTATGTTGCGGAACATCGCAAAATCGCTCTGACCCAGCCGCTGTCCACCTGCGGGTATCTGTCGGTCAGCGGCTTGCTGCGCGAACGGGGCAGCTCCCTTGAGGACAACGCCTACCGGTATGTCGGCAAACATGACGCCGTAGCCCTGAGCGTTCTCCAGGGGCAGTTCGATGCCGGCGGCCTGAAAACCGCTATCGCCGGTGAATACACCCATCTGGGTCTGCAGATGGTGGCCGAAACACCGCCCCTGCCGGCATTTGCCCTGGTGGGCAATACAGCGACCCTGAAAGCTGATCAAATGGCCCGTATTCGCCGGTTGCTCACCGATTTGGATCCGGCCGGCAAGGATAAAGCGATGCTGGCATCCTGGGGGAAAAATATCCGTTATGGGGCCGTCATGGCCTCGGACGACGATTACCGGTCGGTCAGAACCTTGTTGAGAGACACGAAAATACCGAAAAAGGGTAACTTTTAAATGAAGTGGTCGTTATTGCGCACCATCAATAAAACGCCCTTTCTGGTCCTTGCGCTGGTGGGGGTAGCCATTGGGTTGGGAACATTTTTATACAATAACTGGTTGCTCAAAGAGCGCAGTTATCTGGCCCGTAACCAGGAGATCCTGGAGACCGCCTACCGGGCCAGCGTTCAGATGTACCGGCTGGCCATGGACGGATTCTACACCCACAGCATCAACCAATCCGATTTCATCCAGTTGTTTGCCGAGGGAGCCGAGGCTTCCGGGGCCAAGGCGGCCCTGGCCAAGGGACGATTATACCGCTGGCTTTTCCCCCAGTACCAGGACATGAAAAAGCACAACATTTTGCATTTGCACCTTCACCTGGCCGACGGCTCCAGTTTTTTGCGTTTTCACAAACCCAACCGATATGGGGATTCACTGATGGCGCTGCGCCAGTCGATTCGGATCGTCAATACCGAGTATCATCCGGTACACGGATTCGAAACCGGCCGCGTACGGTCAGGTTTCCGGTATGTCTATCCTATCTCCCGTGAGGGACGCCACCTGGGTTCCGTGGAGGTGGGTGTGTCGACCAAAGGCATCCGGGATGCCATGGCCGAACTGGCCCCCCACCGCGAATACGCCTTTGTGCTGAAACGGGAACTGATCGAACCGCACGTGTTCGCCGAGGAGAAATGGCTCTACTCCACCTCCGACCTGAATCCGGGCTACATCTCTGAAGATGCCAACGCCCTTTTGCCGGAAAGCCCGCCGCCGCTGTCACAAGCGGCCAGGGAGGTCAACCGGCGGCTGGCCGGCAATGAATGTGTACAGACGGCCATGGGCCGGGGTGAGGCCATTACGGTTACCACCGATTTACAAGCAAATCGCTATATCGTTTCCCTGATGCCCATATACGACATTGCCGACCAATTGGCCGCATACCTGATAACCTACGCCCCGGATTCGGTGACCGGGACATACAAGAAGGAATTTATCGTCTATCTGGCCGCGGCGGTTGCGGCTTTGGGGATGATCGGCAGTTTGTTGCTGGGCCTGCGCAAGCGGACCGTTGAACTGGCCCGCGAACAACGGGATATGCAGGTTTTCAATGATACCCTGGCTGAAGGTGTTTACGTCATGGATGCCAAGGGTATCATTTTGCGCATGAACCCGGCGGCCTGCCAAATCCTGGGATACAAGGATGACGAAATGGTCGGTCAATCAGCCCACGACCGATTTCACAGTCATTCATCCAACGCGTATATGGATGCACAGGACTGTCCCGTGTATAGGAGTGTGAGCCTTGGCCAGCCTTATGACAGCGAGGAAGAATTCGTTCATAAATCCGGAAGGACACTGATTGTCGAATTGGCAATCCGGCCCATATACACGCAGGGCAAACTGGTGGGTTCGGTGACCGCCTTTCACGACATCACCGAACGAAAACGGACCGAGGTGGCCCTGAAAAAGAGTGAGGAGATCGCCCGCAAGTTGTCCACAGCGGTCGAGCAGAGCCCGGCAAGCGTGATGATCACGGGACTGGACGGCAGCATCGAATACGTCAATACCAAGTTCGTTGAAAAGACCGGATATTCCCTGGACGAAATCGTGGGACAAAATCCCCGAATCCTTCAATCCGGCATGACACCCCGTAAAACATATCAGGAATTGTGGGCAGCCCTTGCCGGCGGCAGAGTATGGAAAGGGGAATTGCACAATCGGTGCAAGGACGGGGATTTGTGCTGGGAATTTGCCTCCATTTCACCCATTCGGGACGATCACGACAACATCACCCACTATATCTCCATCATGGAGGACATCACCGAACGTAAGCGCATGGAGAAGGACCTGCGTGAAAAGGAATTGATCCAGCGGACGCTCATGGAAAGTCTGCCCGTGGGGCTATTTATCGTCGACGCCCAGAGCCGGACGATCGAGCGGGTCAACCCCACCGCAGCGCGGCTTTTCGGTGCTCCGCCGGAAGACATCGCCGGTAAAACCTGTCACCGTTTCATGTGCCCGGCCGAAGTCGCTTCCTGTCCGCTGCTGGACCTCGGCCAGGAGATAGACAGTTCCGACCGGAAATTGCTCCGCTATGACGGCACCACGATCCCGGTGTTAAAAACGGTTACCCGGATCACGGTCCAGGGGCAACCCAAGCTGTTGGAGTGTATCATAGACATCCGCAGTCGTATTGCGGCCGAGGAAGCCCTGCAGCAGGCCAATGAAAAATTGAAGGCTGCCATCGTTCAGGCCGAAGAGCTGGCCGAAAAGGCGGATGCCGCCAATCGGGCCAAGAGCATTTTCCTGGCCAACATGAGCCATGAAATACGCACCCCGCTCAATGCCATCTTGGGATATTCCCAATTGCTTAAAGATGACCATACCCTGGGACGGGAACAGGTCGATCAGGTGCGTACGATCAACCGCAGCGGAGACCACCTGCTGGAATTGATCAACGGTATCCTGGAGATGTCTAAGATCGAGGCCGGCCGGATTACCATCAACAGCGAACCCATGAACCTCGACAAACTGATCGAGGACATCGAGGCCATTTTCCAATTGGCCTGCCGTCGGAAAAATTTAAACATGGCGGTCGAAGCGACCGGGGTGAGCTGCCGGCAAATCGCGGCCGATCGCGGAAAAGTCCGTCAGGTCCTGATCAATCTGCTTTCCAATGCAATCAAATTTACCCAAAAAGGGGGGGTCACCCTGCGCATCGTAACGGCGCCGCATGATGAGGCCGCCTGGCAGGTGACCTGCGATGTGATCGATACGGGCAGCGGTATCGAACCGGCTGAACAGGAAAGTCTGTTCGAAGCCTTCGAGCAAACAACCAGTGGGCGGAGCGCCTCCGAAGGGACCGGCCTGGGCTTGGCCATCAGCCGGGCCTATGCACGGGCCATGGGCGGGGATCTGCAATTGCTGGAAAGCGATGTGGATCGGGGCAGTACGTTCCGTTTCACCTTCGTGGCGACAGCCAGCGAATCCTTTAAAGATTCTGAGGCTGCTTGTCAAATCGAGATGAATGCCAAACAGGAAACGGTACCCGCGTCCGTGCGTGTACTCATCGTGGACGATGATTCGGCGAGTCGCCGCTTATTGGCACAAGTTCTGCCGCCGGCACAATACGACACGCGCGAAGTCGACAGCGGTGAGGTGGCCCTCAAGGCCTTTGATGCATTCCTTCCTGACGTTATCCTGATGGACATCCTGCTGCCGGGAATCGACGGATATGAGGCCTCCCGGCGTTTGCGCCGGCATCCGCAGGGAGAAGGGGTGAAAATCGTCGCCGTGACCGCCAGCGGGCTCAGCATTGATGAGATCCGACGCCGCTCCGATGAATCGGGCATTGACGAGGTGGTTACCAAACCGTTCAAAACCAGTGATATCGTGGCAGCCATCGAATCGCTTTACAGTCCGGCAGATGGCCCCGATGCATTGCCGACGGATGGAGAGAACCCGTCGCCGGCAGCGATGTTTGCGGAAAGGGCACTTAATCTTCCCTTGGAGATACGCAATGGACTGCGATCCGCTGTGGAATTGGGGGACATGGCCGACTTCAACCGCCTTCTTGGCCGGGTGACACCCGTGGATAAAGACTTGGAATCGCACCTCAATGACCTGGCCAGCCAGTACGATTACGCCTCGCTGCTGAATCTGCTTTCAGCAGAACCTGAAACGATGGAGAAAGCGACATGATGAACTGGAACACCATCATGATTATCGATGACACCCCGGAAAATCTACAGGTGCTGACCGCGATGCTCCAGCGTAAAGGGTATACGGTGGCCGCTTTTCCCAGGGGAAAGATGGCCTTGGCGGCGGCGGCCCGGAAACCCCCGGATCTGATCCTGCTGGACATCAACATGCCGGAAATGGACGGCTACGAAGTTTGCGAGGCCTTCAAATCCGATTTGTCACTCAAAGACATCCCCATCATCTTCATCAGCGCCCTGGACGGCACCGACGATAAGGTACGTGCCCTAAAATGCGGGGGCGTTGATTACATAAACAAACCGTTTCAAATGGAAGAGGTATACGCCCGGGTAGACACCCACCTGCAACTGAGCAGTACCCAGGACGTGTTGCGGCAATTCAACGAAAAACTCAAGGATCGTGTAGCACAGCAGGTGGAGGAACTCACCAAATCACAGTTGGCCATGATTTTTGCTTTGGCCAAACTCTCTCACACCCGGGATGACGATACCGGACTGCACCTGGAACGGGTGCAGCATCTATGTAAACTCCTGACCTCGGCTTTGGCCCGGACGCCTGTTTTCAAGCATGCGATCTCTCACGAATTCATCACTACCATTTTTCATGCCAGTCCGCTGCACGATTTAGGGAAGGTCGGCATTGCCGATGCAATTTTGCTCAAACCGGAACGATTGACCCATGAAGAGTTTGAAATCATGAAAACCCATACGACCCTCGGTGCCGCCACCCTGGAATCGGTCCACAACCAGTATCCCAAAAACGAATTCGTCACCATGGGTCTCGAGATCGCCAAATACCATCACGAAAAATGGGATGGCAGCGGTTATCCCGAAGGCCTGGTCGGAGAGGCCATACCGCTCAGCGCCCGGATTATGGCGTTGGTGGACATGTACGATGCCCTGCGGTCCCGTCGGCCGTACAAAGAGCCGTTTTCACATGAAAAGGCCACGGCGATTATCACCGATCTCAGTGGTTCTCATTTCGACCCGCGCATCGTCAAGGTCTTTATCGGCATCGCAGCCGATTTCGAAAGCATCCACGCTTCATTGATGGATGATATGCCGGATGGACTGAGTTAACGCATGAGATGATGGTTTCGTAAATAGGCACCAGGCATGTCATTCCCGGCTATGCGAAGGCTTATAACTATTTGATAATAATTTGTATTATTGTTTTCGAAAAGGACTAAAAACAATCATTCCCGACGACATTTTTGTCAATTGTGGATAAAAAAACAATTCTGAGAAGGAACGAACGATGTCGTTGAAAAAACTTTTTTCGTATATTTTCGTAGTTTTTACCATTTTGCTTGTCTGTATGGGTGTTATTTCTTTTCTGCTGTTAAAAAATTTGGGTCATCTGGAAAATGAACAGCAAAAACGTTACCTGTCATACATGGCTGCCGATGAGTTCCGTCAGAGTTCCCAGGACCTCACGCGTTTGGCAAGAACCTATGCGTCTACAGGAGACCCGGTATACGAAACCATGTACAATGATGTCATTGCCGTTCGCAGCGGTAAAAAAGCCAGGCCCGATGGAAGAACCATATCCCTTACCCAAATCATGAAGGATCTTGGCTTTACGGCCGAAGAGTTTGCCCTGCTGGATGAAGCCTATGCCAAATCCAAGGGACTGGTGGCAACGGAAGTAAAAGCCATGAACGCTGTCAAGGGACTGTTTGATGACGGCAGCGGGCATTATGTCAAAGGCGCGGAACCAAACATGTCCCTTGCAAGAGAGCTCATGTTCAACCAGCAGTATCATGAGCATATCAAGGAAATTATGACTCCGGTGAATCAATTTTTTTCCAGGTTGGACAACCGCACCAAAACTTCCTGCGATAAGTTAAAGGCCAAGGCAAATCTTTACATGAACATGTCCATTGCAATTATTGTCCTTATTTTTATGGTTCTTTTGAAATTCAAGTGGGTAAAAATGGATTAATGGTCAGCAAATCCAATTTACCAGTGAGCAAGTAAACAATAGTCTTAAAATGCTTACG